>Ga0105048_10000075_pt1 | contig 120578 bp, 110 predicted proteins | sample MAT05_FD_78382 | JGI IMG/M metagenome (GOLD analysis project Ga0105048, IMG submission 78382) | Freshwater microbial communities from Lake Fryxell liftoff mats and glacier meltwater in Antarctica - MAT-05 | ecosystem: Environmental > Aquatic > Freshwater > Ice > Liftoff microbial mat | place...
CCGCATTATCCGAGGTGAAACCCGCACGCGACGCCTCCGCTTCTTTCGCTTTGCCTTCAGCACAAAGACGCCGTTCCTTTGCTTCGCCCGGAGGAACCGAGCAACAGGATCACCACTGACGTGAGCGGCATGACGGAGAGGCGGCCTTGGCGGACGAGCATGATTTCCGCCAGCGATTGGGTGGTTTTGATTTGTTCGAGCGTCACCGGTAGCGACAGTAGGCTCACGGCATTCAACTCCACGGCCGACCCATCGCCCTCTTTGACTGTCGCATCGAGGAGGGATTCCTTCGTCACTTCGGCCACACCGACCACCACCTTGGTCATGACGCTTTCATAAAACAACATCGCGCCACCACGCCGCATCGCGCGAAGGTGATTGCGAGCGGCAAAATTGCGCACGCCTGTCCAAGCGGTTGTTTTGTCACTGAGAAAAGTTTCTCACGCGTACGCCGTGGGTTCTGATTTCACGAGCCAGTGATTCAGGCGGAGAACAAGAGCTGTAACTTACAAAGAAACGAAGAACGCAAAGAGCGTCGGAGATTCGCTCCTCGGCGTACTCCGCGGCCTCAGCGGTTAAAGTGCCGGCTTATGGCTCAGCGTTTCTCGATCAACTCGCCAGCGGGAAAACGGACCTTGGCGTAGTGCGCGTAGTTGTCGTCGGCCGATCTATAACCCAGCGCACAGGCACAAACGGTCGCGTAGCCCTTGGCGGGCAGCCCGAGCACTTCGTCATACTTCGCGGGATCGAGGCCTTCGAGCGGGCAAGTGTCGATACCGAGAACCGCGGCCGAGGTGAGCAGGTTGCCCAGAGCAATGTAGGTCTGACGCGCGGTCCATTCGCCAATCCAAGCGCTGCGCGGACCTTTGACGAGGTCGCCCACCATCAGATCACCGTAACCCTTGATCGAGGCCACCGGGATGTTGCGCGTGCTGGCAGTGAGCGCGAGCAAGGCGTCCACGTCCGCCTCGGTGAGGGTAAGTTTTCGGGCAAAAACGACGAGATGGGAAGCATCGGTGATTTGACCCTGGCCCCAGGAGAGCGGCTTCAACGTGGCGCGGAGGGAGGGATCTTCAACCACGACAAACCGGTAAGGCTGAAGACCGTAAGAGGAGGCTGAGAGAACGAGCGCCTGTTCCAGTGCGGACCAGACATCCGCCGGAATCTTGCGCGTCGGGTCGAACTGTTTTGTGGCATAACGCCAGTTGAGCTGAGCGAGGAGCGCAGAAGGTGTGAGCGTTGCCATGTGAGAACATCCGCAGGCGCACACAAAACGCAAATGACCCGCCGTCTCACGCGGCGATGCAACGTACATCGTCAGTCTCGCGAATCGTATTTGGAAAAGCTCGGCATCCCTGCCGAGCCGAGGCAAACACGGCTCACTCGTTCACGTGCACGACCTTCGCAGGAGGGAAGCCGTTGAAGTACGTCGCGGAGGCGTGACTGTAAGCGCCGATGTTGGTGCTGTACACGAAGTCGCCACGCTCGAGCGCGGGCAGATTTTCCGCCATCGAGACGACGTCGAGCGCGTCACAGGTCGGACCAAAGACGGCGCTGATCTGTGTCGCGCCTTTCCTGAAGGCTTTAATTGGATAATGGCAGTGATCAAAGATCACGCCGGAGTAAGTGTGATAAACGCCGTCGTTGATGTAATAGCAGGGCTTGCCGTCGCGCACGGCCTTGCCGACGACCTTTGAAACAGCGTAACCAGCCGAAGCCACCAAGAAACGGCCGGGCTCGGCGAGGATCTGAATTTCCTTCGGGAAGAGGCGCGTGATCTCGGAGTTAATGACCTTGGCGAGTTCCTTGAAGGGCTTGACCGAGGCGTCGTAGGGCGCGGGAAAACCGCCACCGATATCGACGAGGTTCATCTTGTGGTAGCCGCGCTTTTTTGCCTCTTCGAAGATGTTCGCCGTGAGGGCGAGTGCCTGCACGTAGTTATCGAAATTCGTGGTCTGGCTGCCGACGTGAAAGCTAATGCCCTCGACGGTGAGGCCGAGTTTGTCGGCGGCAAGGATGAGATCGACGGCCTCGCCGGGCGACGCGCCGAATTTCGACGAGAGCTCCACCATGGCTCCGGTATTCGGAACCTTGAGACGCAGCGCGAGACCGGCTTGCGGCGCGTGCTTTTTGATCTTATGGATTTCCTCGAGGTTGTCGAAGGTGACGAGCGGTTTGTACTGGTTGAGCTCCTCAAGTGTCTCGGTGGGCTTCGTGGGATTGGCGTAGATAATCTTGTCCCAGATCCAATCCTGCCGCTGCTTCGCGGGCATGTCCTTGATGTTCTCATAGACAATATTGAACTCCGGCATCGAGGCGACGTCGAAGCTCGAGCCCTCCTTGTAGAGGGTGCGCACGATGGCAGGATCGGAGTTTGCCTTGACGGCAAAGTAGACCTGCACACGCGGCAGGTACTTGCGGAACTGGCGGTAATTGGCGCGCAGTGCGTCGTGATCGACGACGAAGAGCGGCGTGCCGTGTTCTTTTCCGAGTGCTTTCAGCTTGGCCAACGAGATCATATTGTTACCCCTTGATGATGGTTGACCGGAGGAGCCGAAATAAAACTGCGCGACGCCGGCCCACCGCGCAGTTTGGAAACGTTTCGCTCAACGACCGTCTTGGATGAGGAAGTTTTTGAACTGCCACGGATCGCGCAGATCGAGGTCAGGCTTGTTGAAGCCCTTAAACGCGTTCTTGTAATCGCGCAGTGGGGTCCAATCAGACGACTTCGAGATGAATTTACCGAGGTAAGGTTTGGCGATGTCGAGGATGTAGTCGTGCGGGAGCTCGTCAGGAATCTTCACGCCTTCCTCGGGGTTTTCAATCATCCACATGGTTGCGGCAGTAACGGAGATCGCGACCTGCATCGTCGTCGCATTCTGGTGCGGGACGAGGCGGCGGGATTCTTCGATGCTGAGATCGGAACCGACCCACCACGATTTATAATCGTGACCCATGAGGAGCGCGCCGAGGATGTCGGCACCGCCGGTGATCTCGTCGTTCATGATGCGGAGATTCGGCTGCAGCTTGTAGTCGTTGCCGCGCATCTCTTGCAGCGAGATGATCGCGTTGTCGCAAGGGCAGTAAGCGTAGTGCATCGTCGGGCGGTAGACGGCCTTGCCCTCTTTCCACACCGTGAGGTGATCGGAAATCGTAAACGACTCGCCGTGACGAACGACCATGCCTTGGATGGTGTAATCGGGAACCCAGGAGCGAACCCACGTGTTCATGCCCATGCGGGCGAGACAGATTTGATTCTGCGGGCCGTCCTTATGCGTGTAGGCGAATGCGGGGAGCTCTTTTTCGTGCGTGCCCCAGCCCATCTCGGCCGTCGTGGTGCCTTCCTCGCGGAAGCCTTCGATCGACCAGGTGTTGACGAATTCGTCGACCTGCTTCGGCACGTCGGAAACCTGCGTGTCGCGCTCGGAGCAGTGAATGACTTTCACGCCGGTCTTTTGCGCGAGGACGTTGAAAGCGCGGTCCTTGATCGCTTGCGCAACCTCTTCGGCTTTCTTGCCGGTCAACTTCTTATCGGCAATCAGGCTCTGGCCGATATCGATCAAGCCCTGCTTGGTGAAATGCGAGAGCAGGCCGGGGTTTGCACCGTGCTCGATGACGGCGGTCGGGCCCTTGGTCTTCCAGCTCTTCAGCATCCGGCGCAGGTTCATGTGGCGCCAGTAGAGGGTCTTGGTCGTGGGCTTGTTGTCCGGCAAACCGGTGTACGGGTCCCACACCTCCGTCGAAGTGTTGATGTAGCGCACGCCGTTGTCGTGGCACCACTGGAGAACGACGAGGGCGTCGATGTTCCACGCGAGGTCGATGATGATGTCGCCGGCGGAGACGTACTTGCCGAGAATCGCGGCAAGGTTGTCCTGAGCAACGCGGTCCTGTACGAAGTTGACGCCCTTCGCGGTCCACTTCTTGAGCTTCTCCTTGCGGTCCTCGAAATCCATGATCGTGACGTTCTTCGTCGGCACCTTGATGTGCTTGAAAAGAATGGGGAGCGTGCACTCGGCCACGGCTCCATAACCGACGAATAGGATTTTATTGTTGAACGTGATCATGATTCTCTGGCTTTGGTTTTGCGTTGCGCGTCCGGGGTGAAAAGTAGACGCGCTTCCGCTAAGATGAAGCACGAGCAGTGTGGAAACCCGAGCGCCTGACAAGCAGTTTTCAGAGGGAAAGCGCGGGAAAACACAAACGCGGCCCCGAAAGGCCGCGTTTGTAACAATCAAGCAACGTTCACACGCCGCGAAATCACGCCAGCCCGGCGGTTTCCTCGAAGCCGCACCAGAGGTTCATGATCTGCACAGCCTGGCCGCTGGCTCCCTTCACGAGATTATCCTCGGCGGAGGTGATCACAAAATTCTTCGTGCGCGGATCGTACACCGCGGACATGTCGAGGCGGTTCGTGCCCACGACATAGGCGGTATCAGGTGTCTCCCCCGAGGGCAGAATCTGCACGAACGGCCGTCCGGCGTAGGTTGATTTCCACGACGCGTAAAGCGCTTCAATCGACGGATTCGCGGCGGGCACGGTGATCGTCGTCGCGATGCCGCGCCGCATCGGCGCGAGGTGCGGGTTAAACTGGATCACCACCGGGGAACCGGTCCGCAGCGCCAATTGTTCTTCCACCTCGGCGAGGTGGCGGTGCTTAACGAGACCGTAGGCCTTGGTGCTCTCCGCGCGTTCGCAGAAGAGGTAAGCTTCCTCGGCTTTTTTGCCGGCGCCACTGACGCCGCTGAAGGAATTCACCACGATGTGCTCTCGCGAAACAATGCCGTCGCGCACCAAAGGAATGAGCGGCAGCAAAATGCTCGTCGGATAGCAGCCGGGCGCGGCGATGAGCTTCGCCTCGGTTTTCCACGCGACGGGCGTGAGCTCAGGCAACACGAAACGCGCCGAGGGCAGCAGCTCCGGCGCGCGATGCTTGCCGTAATAGCTTTCGTAGGTGGCGAGATCGCTGATCCGAAAATCGGCGCTCAAGTCGATCACGCGCTTGCCGGCCGGAACCAGCACCTTGGCATAATCAGCGGCGGCGCCGTGCGGCAGCGCGAGGAAGAACAAGTCTATATCGCTAGCGGCGAGCGCGGCGGCGTCGGAGTCGACAAACTTCAGGCCGCGATCAACGCCACGCAGCGCCGGGATGACCTGGGCCAGAGGCTTACCCGCGTGCGAACGCGAAGTCACCGCCGCCAGCGTGACCTGCGGATGCGACAGAAGCAGTTTAACGAGAAGTTCGCCGGAATAGCCGGACGCGCCAATAACACCAACTTTCATGGAAAAAAGGGAGGGAAGGTTGAAAAATTAACCACTGATGAACGCGGATGGACGCGGATAAATCCAGATCGGAATTTTCTCGAAAGGACAAGCCACGCATAGAGCCGTAATTCAACTGAAACCGTAACCGTGTTAGGCGGGCGCGCTTCGGGCCAAGCGCGAGCAAGCTCGCTGCCTACGCAAAACAGCATCAGTAAAAAACCACACCGGCCCCATTCACGTTTTATACAAAAACTAAAAAGCCGCCATCGGGAAGAAGGCGGCTTTGAAACGTGGAGGCGTCCGAATGGATCAGCGCTTCGAGAACTGGAAACGCTTGCGGGCGCCGGGCTGGCCGGGCTTTTTGCGCTCTTTTTCGCGAGGATCGCGCTTGATGTGGCCGGCCTTCTTGAGCGCCGGACGGAGTTCGGCGTTCAGCTTTTGCAGCGCGCGGGCGATGCCATGAGCGACTGCGCCAGCCTGACCGGCGACACCGCCACCGGAAACGTTGGCGACGACGTCGATCTTGTCACGCAGCTCGACGGTGAGCAGCGGGGCGTAGGCCTGCTTGGCGAAATTCTCGTGGGAGAAATATTCTTCAAACTCGCGTTCGTTGACGACGAGCTTGCCAGAGCCTTCGATGATCCGAATGCGGGCGGTGGAGGTTTTGCGGCGACCGGTGCCGGTGAAAATAGCTTTTGCTTCGCTCATGGGATGCTAATTCAGGCAGAAATCTTAACGGGGTTCTGAGCTTCGTGCGTATGGGCCGGGCCTTTGAAGACGCGGAGCTTGGTCAGCATTTTGGCAGCGAGGCGGTTTTTCGGAAGCATGCCTTTGACGGCGTGCGTGACGATAAATTCGGGACGACGCTCACGCATCAGCTTGAGCGAGCGATGGCTTTCACCACCGACGAAACCGGAGAAGAACATATACTCGTTCTGTTCCTCTTTCTTGCCGGTGAGGACTACTTTTTCGGCGTTGATAATGACAAGGAAGTCACCGTTATCGACGTGCGGGGTGTAGGTAGCTTTGTTGCGGCCGCGGATGATGTTGGCGGCTTTGACCGCGAGACGACCGAGAACCATACCCTCGGCATCGATGAGATACCACTTGGGTTGAACCGTCTCTTTTTTGTCTAGGAACGTTTTCATGAAAGGAAAAGGGGTCAACAGCTAGGGTTTTAAAAAAGCCTGTCAACACGCATTTGTCGGAGATTCTGACTTCGTTGTGAAAAGAAAACCCGCCCCGAAGTACGGGGCGGGTCGAGAGAGATGCTTTAAGCAGAAACTTTTTGCTTAGAAGCCGAGGGTGATACCACCGTTAACCGCGAGGTTATTGCGGACGGTGCCAACGGGAACATTCGTGTTGAACGTGTAGCTGGTGCCGATGTGCACCTGGGCGTTTTCAGCCAGCTTGTACGGGATGTTCAGACCGATGCCGTAGTAGCCGTATGACTCACGGATCTTGAAACCAGAATCAGGGAAAAGCTTCTTGGCTGCGACTTGGCCAGCAAACACGCTGAAATCAAGCGAAGTGCCGAAATCCTTCAGCGCGAGGCTATAACCAACAGAAACCTGCAGGGTCTGCGCGCGGAGGCGGAAATCGTAGTAGTAATAGAGGCTCGTGCTGATGCCAGCGAAGCCGGGATTCAGGCCAACGAGATCATAGGTACCACCGACGCCGAGCTCATAGCTGTTGCGGGTAGCGCCCCCATTATTCTCCGGATAATAATAATAAGTGGCGACGAAATCGGCCGTGAGGTCGCGATCAAGCTTGAGCTTATAGCCAGCGTAGAAATCGATTTCGTTCGTGGCTCCCGTTGTGGCGGAGTTCGTGGGCTGGTTGGTCCAGATACCGACGCGGAAGTCGTCCTGCCCGACTTCAACGGAGCCTTGGGTGGCAGCATAGGAACTCTGGATACCGCGGAAAACGTATTCCGAAGTGTAAGAGAAGTCGCTCGTCACCGAGTACGACGGCTTCGTGGTGACAGTAGCGGAATCAGCGGCGTAGGAAACGCCAGCGACCGCGAGGGCGGCGATGATGAGTGCAATTTTTTTCATAGCGTAGTTTGTAGTGTTGAGACCGCGTGAGCGGCTGCTTTTGACGAAAAGGTTAAGTTTGTAAAAAAGACAAGAATTAACTCGCTTAGCCTTTTGGTGGATTAACCAGACAAAGCTCAGCACGCTGCGTTCCAAAAGAATATTCCCTCCCCCTATGCGCGTAAAAACCCTCACACTCATCACCGGTCTGCTTGGCATCAGTGGCGTGGCACTCGGTGCCTTCGGTGCACATGCCCTTAAAACACATCTCGCCACCACCGGACACACAGGCACTTGGGAAACTGCTGTTCTCTATCACTTAATCCACACCGCAGCTCTTTTCGCCCTTATATCATCATACAAAAATAATATTCATGCGACCAGCCAGCGCCTCTCCAACGCCACCGCATGGTGCTGGATAAGCGGAATCACGCTGTTTTCCGGATCACTCTACTTTCTTTCACTGGGAGGCCCGCGCTGGCTCGGCCCAATCACACCGCTGGGCGGCTTGGCCCTCATCCTCGGCTGGGGCTGCGTGCTGGCCCAAGGACTAAAATCGTCCAAAGTATCCGAAAACCCATGACGCGTTCCCTGCAACTGCCCGAAGCACTCGTCAACGTGCTGCAAGCCCTGCGCCGCGTCGGCCAGCCGCGCGTGGTCGGCGGCTGCGTGCGCGACTGGCTGCTCGGGCAGGAGCCCAAGGACTTCGACCTCGAGGTGCCGGGCGTGGATTTCGAAACGCTCCACCGCGTGCTGGCGCCCTTCGGCGCGACCGACGTCGTGGGGCGCAGTTTCGGCGTCATCAAATTAAGGATACAAGGCACCGAATACGATTTCAGCCTGCCCCGCCGAGAATCCAAAACCGGCGCAGGCCACCGCGGCTTCGCGGTCGAACCAGAACCCTCACTCAGCGACTCGGAGGCGGCCGCGCGGCGCGACTTCACGGTCAACGCCATCGCCTACGATCCGTTTTCAGAGACATTGATCGACCCGCACGGCGGCGAACGCGACCTGCGGGCTCGTGTGCTGCGCCACACGAGCGACGCCTTCACCGAAGATCCCTTGCGCGTGCTGCGGGCGTTTCAATTTGCCGCTCGTTTCGATTTCACGCTCGCGCCGGAGACCGTCGCGCTGTGCCGCTCGATCAAAAGCAGCTACGCTGAACTGCCCGTCGAACGCATCTGGGGCGAATGGGCCAAGTGGGCAGAAAAATCGCTCGCGCCCTCGCGCGGCCTCGCCGTGCTCCAGGAAACCGGCTGGCTCACGCACTTCCCCGAACTCGCCGCGCTCGTCGGCACACCGCAGGACCCTGCGTGGCACCCGGAAGGCGATGTCTTTACCCACACGGCATTTTGCTGCGACGCACTGGTTCGTCTCGACGTCTGGCGCGACGCGGAGCCGCCCCTGCGGCGCACGCTCCTGCTCGCCGTGCTCGCCCACGACTTCGGCAAACCCGGCACCACCGTCCAAGCCGAAAAACGCGGCAGCTTGCGCTGGGTCAGCCCCGGCCACGAAGCAGCGGGCGGACCGCTCGCCGAAACCTTTTTGCGCCGCATCGGCTCGCCCTTGGAACTGATCGACATCGTTCGCCCGCTCGTCGTGAATCACCTCGCGCATCATCACGGCCAAAGCGAGTTTACCGACACCAGCGTGCGACGACTCGCACGACGACTCGCCCCGGCCACGATCGACCAACTCTGCACCGTGATGCGCGCCGATCACGATGGACGCCCTCCGCTGCACTCGCCGGAAACGCTCCAGCGCATCGAGGCGTTGCAGCAAAAAGCCCACGCCCTCGCCCTTCAGGCCACGGCACCCCACCCGTTCGTGCTCGGTCGCCATCTGCTCGCGCTCGGCAAAAAGCCCGGCCCCGATTTCAAACCCGTGCTCGACGCCGCCTTCGAAGCCCAGCTCGACGGCGCCTTCACCGACGAGGCTGGCGGCACCGTCTGGCTGAAAAATTATTTTATTAACCAACGCTGACACGCCAACCCTGCAACCGCTTCGCGCCTGATGAAAAACCACCGCCCTGTCCGCGCTTTTCAGTGGGACCTCGCCCGTCAGGTCGAGCGGCCCGACGTGCTGCACAAACTCCTTCCGCGCTACGCCGACTGGGGCTACCAAGAACTCTACCTGCACCTCGAAGACGCGGTCGAATACCCGAGCCTGCCCGGCATCGCACGCCATGACGCCTACACCTACCTCCAGTTAACCGAACTTGTAAAAACCGCTACGCAGGTCGGCATCAAGGTCGTCCCCATCGTCAACCTCCTCGGCCACACGCAGTACCTGATCAAAAACCCCGAGCTGCGCGAGCTGAACGAACTTCGCGCCGACGACGGCACGCCGCTCGCTCGCGGGCAGATCTGCCCGCTGCACCCGCGCACGCTCGACATCGCCGAAAAACTCCTGCGCGACATGGCTCCTTTTTGCACGGCGGACAAAATCCATGTCGGGCTCGACGAATCATTCCATATCGGTAAATGCCCGCGCTGCCGCGCCGACATCGCCGCCCACGGACTCGCCGCGCACTTCGTCGACCACGCCAACCGCCTGCACGCGCTCACCCGTACACTCGGCCTGCGCATGGGTTTGTGGGCGGATATATTGAACTTTATTCCCGAGGCGATTCCGCTGCTGCCGCGCGACGTGATCGCCTACGACTGGTACTATTATCCCTTCAAACGCCATCCGCGTGTGGAGTTGTTTAACTTTGCGAAAAGTGATCTCGCCACACCACTCCGCGCTCACGGCATCGAGTACTGGGGCTGCCCGATGAACGGCGCGTTTCGCCACGAACCGCTGCCGATTTTCCGCGACCGCCTAGCCAATCTGCGCTCGTGGTGGCGGCGCTGCCAGAAAACCCAAGCCGGCGGTTTCCTCATCACGTCATGGGAGGCGTACCGGCTCGCGCTGGAGACCACCACGGTGGTCGACGCGGCCGCGGCCAGTCTCTGGCTCGACGGCGGCGCGCCGGACAACGACCTCGACTGGTTGGCGCAAGGCTTTGCCCGCCTCTATGGCAAAGCCGGAGCGCGAGCGGCGGCCAAGGCGGCGCTCGCAAGCGACGCGTACCCGTTCGCTGGATACGCCCGCTGGGAAATCAACGACCGCTGGGATGTCGTCAGCACCGCCAACAGCGCTGGAACCAAACCATTCGCCGCCGAAGACAACCATTTTGCACGGCTCGCGCGGCAAAAACTCCCGGCGCCGTTCAATATGAGTTTCGTTTTCCGGCACTACCTGGCCCAACGGGATGTTTTTGTGCGGCGTTGCGGCGAAGGCGTACAGGCGTTGCGCCGAATTCAATCGCGGCGAAGTAAGGCCAACGCGCCGCAACTTAAAACTTTGGTTCGGCTCACGTCGGAAGCCCGCGACTTCGTGAGCGCGCTCGGTGCCGGACGGAAGGCGGCGCATGCGATGTGGTGCCACACCCGCGATCCAAACATGCGGGGGCAAAACGAGGCGCTGCTCGACGCCGATGTGGAGCGGCTGCGTGGCTGGCGCACTTGGTTGCGTACAGTTCGTCGCACACCGACAAAGGCCTTCGAGGCGTCGCCAGTTTGGGGCGCGTGGCAACTCCAGTTTATCGTGCATAATTTTGCGCCCGCGCTGCAAAAAATCGTCGTCGAACAGCAACAGCCCGATGGCAGTTGGCGAGTTTTGCACAGCCGATACACGATCGAGTTTCGCGCCGAGGCTGCCCTTCCGCGCACCGACATTCGACGTCCGTTCTCCGTGCCGGTGGATTCAGCAGAGGCGGTATTAAGCATCTCGGTACAAGGCCTCGGCCAGGTGAAGCTCGAACACATTGCACTGACCAACGGCGTCGAAACCCTGTCGCACATCGCGGCCTCAAAAGAGAAATCCATTCTGCTCGGCCGACCCGCGCCAAGCCACGGCTTCCCCGACATCGCTGCGGCCCCCGAAGCCGATTCAATTTTGCCACTGATTTTCGAGCGCCGGCCGGCCTGACGACCAGCGCCCCACCCCTAAATTAGAACGTCAGACCTGCACTGACATAGTAAAGCCGTCCTATGGGGCTGTAGGTTGAAGTATCGGCACCCGCAGCACTGGTCGCGGGGAAAGCCTGCGGTGCAGCGGGAGGCATCTGATCGAAAAAATTATTCACACCTGCGCGCAGCTTGATCTCGTTCACACCATATGGCCCAGCGCCAAGAACAAGACGATACCCCACCCCAACATCCCAAGCTGTGTATGAAGGGAGGCGGGTGCGTATTATCGCAGTACTTTTAGCATAAGCCTGCCCACCGACACCGATATCATCAACAGATGAAACATAACTATGGCCGACTTGCACATCCCAGGCAGAAAACCGCCACATCAGGACGGAGTAAAAACGGTAGGCAGGAATCGTACCTTCCGCCCCAGCCGGTGTAGTCGCGAGCCCAGCATACTCATAAAATGATTCGGTGGGCAGCACCTGAATACGATCATGCAAAAAATAGGTACCCACGGTGCTCAGCTCAAAAGCACCCACAGAATCGGTCGTCAAAATATAATCCAACGCGACATCCACCGTCTGCACTTTAGCTGCTGTGCGATTCGACTTTGTATCTGAGATAAAGATATTGTTGGCCACAACAGGGGTGCTGCCAGGCGCATTAAGAAGTGCGCTGATTTGGCCAGGCGCGGTAAAAGGAGCGGCACCGGACTGCCCGGCAAAATTATTCACCGCGGCTTGCTTGATATAGGGCGATGCAGTGCCCAGTTGATCAATATTGGATAAAATAGTGAGAGCACCCACGGCATTACTCATACCTTCAATATTAATATCGATGTAATCGATCGACGCCTTAAGCCCTTTGATTGCCTTGGGTTGTACAACAACGCCAAACGAGTGAGTGCGGGCTGTCATCGGCCTTAAATCCGGATTAGAGCCTGTACGCGTAGTGGCAGACCAAGAAGAAGTGCCAGCAATACCAAAGGTGGAGTTGAGATCACTACTAGCGCCTTGGGTCTGCGGTCCAAAAAGATCGTAGAGACGCGGCGCAGAAAACCCTTGAGCATAGGCGTAGCGAAACCCCACTTGCTCATCGAGCGGATGCCAACTCACCGCATACTTGGGCGAATACGCACGCCCTGCATCATTATAATCTTCCAAACGGTAAGCCGCGGTTAGGTCGAGCGAGTACACACCGACGACATTCCATTTTTCTCCAGCCAAAGGCAGACTGATTTCGCCGTATCCGGCAGTCACATACCGCTTCTTATCAAAAGAGTCGAAGAAGGTGCCTCCCGACCAGCGTTGCATCACCACACCGCTATTTTGCGAGTTATCGTCGGGCGTCCCCACGAGTGACTCTTCGCGGTAATTAAAACCCGCAGCCACGGCTACATCTCCTGCTGGCAAACTCCACGCAGTCCCGTGGACCACGGCATCAAACGATGCTAAACGACTTTCGAATGCAGCGTGAGAAATGCCCAGTACATTAACGAGCGCATCAGGATTAAGTCCAGACACGCGGGCAAATGGGTCGAGCGCAGGCTGCAGCACTGTATTGTCGATTGTACGCTGACCTGCGAAATAAGTCGCCGCCTGTGCGGATGTCAGACCTGCCGGCAAAGCGGGCGCACTGTAATTCGTGTAAACACGGCTGTAGCGACCGCCCGCCACGACGTCACCATTTTGATCATAGCCACCACGCGCAGCGAGGTCGAGATTGGGGCCGAAGAGCACATTGCCGATGCTATTTGTGAGCCGATTTTCGCTGTAGGTATATGCGGACTCCCAACTCCATAAACCGGCAATATCTCCCTTTAAACCTGTCGTCGCATGGACAAGTTCTGCATCATTTTTAAAGCGACGTTTAGCAGGCACATAGCGAAAAGACGGGGCGAGACTGGCCGTGGTCGTATTGACCGTAAACGGCGTGTAGGGTGCCGCAGTTGCCCCACTTGGGATCGCCTGCGGGTTCGAGCCAGAACCATTGAAAGTCACGGCCTGTGCACCCAGCTGGTTGCTACTCCGACTGTCCGAATAAAGCACATCACCAAAAGCCTGTAGTGATCGGCCCAACACCTTCACCGTGAAGTTCAAATAGGCCGAACGCTGATCCTGCTCCGTCAGCAACGTCACATCGCCCGCGAGATTCAGCGGCGTTACACCTGAGAAATAGGTTTCGTTCGCAACAAGTGGGTTGATGGAGGCAGCCGTAGCGGCGGGGCCGACAGGCACCTGTTCGCTCGGAGAGCCAAGTGCTGGATTTAATGCAAAACGTCCGACCACCCCCGAATAGACGCCGGAGGTGGCAACACTGCTGAAAAGTCGGTCGTCCTGAAACAGCGGCGTGTTTTTGGAATAATTACCCGAGAGCATCATATTAATCCGTCCGCGGCTCACCCCTGCCGTAAAATAAGCCGACTTCTCCGAATAATCTCCCTCGCGCGTAGAGAAGGCATACCGCCCGCCCGCCTCGGAACCATTATAATCAGATTTCAAAATGACATTTACCACACCGCCGATCGCATCGGCTCCATAAACAGCCGAAGCACCGTCCGCAAGCACCTCAACGCGATCAATTGCAGCCAAGGGGAACTGATTAACATCAACAAAACTAGCGCCTCCACGGGCATTGGCACCATTGGTCGCCACACGCCTTCCATTCAGCAGGACAAGCGTAGGCATGTTGTGCAACGAGAGGCGGGAGCCGCCATAAGTGGAGCCGGCATTCACGCTGGCATTCGCCACGCCCACATTCCCAGAACCAGAGAACGCCGTCATCTGCTTGCGCAGTACTTCGAGCAAGTTTGCCCCCCCACCGCCTTCCGCGATTTGCGATGCCCGTAGGGTCGTCACCGGTAAAGCATCTGTGGGCTGGCGCAGGTTCGACCCCGTGACCACGAAGCGGTCGAGCACGACGACCTCTTCTTTGTCTTTTTCGGGGTTGGCGGACGACTCTAGCGTTTGGGCGGAAACAGCCGTCACTCCGCAAAGAGCGACAATGACGGCGCACAAACCTGCAGGGATAAACAGGAGACGGTAGATGGACATGGCAAGCGAAGGGAGGCGGTTAAGGACCGGCCGGACGCAGTCATGATTAGCGTGCCACCGCCAATCCATGCCCGAATTTTCAGCCAAACCGGCTACCAATGACCAACACAAAATTGGTCAGCTGTGCATTTTATGGAAGCTTTGCCGCCATCACCTTCGCGGTCTGTGCAGCGCGAAAGTCATCGAGTGCCTGCTTCGTCTTGGCATCACCGAGCGCAAGAATCGCCACAGCAAAAAGCGCCGCGTTGACCGCGCCCGCTTTGCCAATCGCAAACGTCGCCACCGGCACGCCGCCAGGCGTCTGCACCATGGAGAGAAGAGAATCGAGGCCTTTCAACGAGGCCGACTCCATCGGCACGCCCAGCACCGGCAACGCCGTAAGCGCTGCCGCGACGCCGGCCAAATGCGCTGCGCCGCCCGCGGCCGCAATCACGACCTTAAGCCCGCGCGCATCGGCACCCGTCGTCCACTCGTGCATCAGTTGCGGCGTGCGATGCGCGCTGATCACGCGTTTTTCATAGGGAATACCGAGCGCATCGAGCGTTTGCGTGCAATGCTGCATCGTATCCCAATCCGAAGTGCTACCCATGATGATACCGACAAGAGGTTGTGCCATAGCGCACTAATAAGTGGAGCGCGCGCTCCGCATCAATCGATAAAATCTCACGCGTCGCTTGACGAAACACCGAAAGGCTCAACGCCGCAGGGCAAACAACTGACCCAGCCGTGCGTCGTCCCTCACGATCTGCCGGATTTCGCCGCGCAGCGCCTGCATTTCCCAAGGATCATAATAGACCGAACCGCGCGCCTGCCCCAACACTACTGAAGTCCGCAGCAACGCCTCCAGTTCGCATGCAGGACGGTTGGCCGTCGACGCACCCGACTTCACCGTTTCTTCAGTAAATTAATTTTCCTCCTCCGTCCACACACTGACGTGGGGCGCCCCCCTCCACAGAGCCCAGCGCCGCCAGCACCGCGATCAACGCTCCCGACGCGCAAAGCGCACTGCTCTGCCCGCAGGCCAGAAACAGTAACACACAAGCCGCCAGCACCGCGCCGAGGGACACGAGCAAGGCCAAGCGCGCGGGCAAACCACTCCACTCCGACAAAGTTATACTTGCGTGATCGGTGAGCGGCGGCTTCATAAAAAAATCTTTCAGCACCTTCAGTGCCAGATCACCTCAACCACCCACCGCCTTCGTCTCGCCCAATTTTAACGCCTGACAGCACGAACATTCCTCTTACCATCAGGTCGTTTAGCCTTTTACACATGACCAAGCACATCGTTCTCCCCTCCCTCATCCTGCTCGCACTCGCCCTTTTTAGCGGCTGTCGCACCGTGTCCTATGACCCGGCCGGCCAATCCTTCGCCGTCTTCCAATTCGGCGAATTCAAAATGCTGTTGAACACCACCGCGCCCGTCACTTTCCAGGCCGCGCAGAAAGCCGTGCAGCAAGTCGACCTCTTCAAAACCTCCGAGGCCTCCAATAAATTCGACGCCCAAATCCTCGCCCGCGACCGCAACGACAAACGCGTCCGCATCTCCATCGAGGAATCCAACAGCCGCCAGACCACCGTCAGCATCCGCTGGGGCGAAGGCGGCGACCTCTCCAAATCCCGCAAGCTCTTCGACGCGATCGAGGCCAACTTGAAATAAGTACCCGCGCCCCCCGAGCCCGACCGTTCGCGCACCATTTTTCTCAGGCCCGGCTTTCCGCCGGGCCTTTTTCGTGGCCGACGCGGACAGCGCCGCGCCCTCCATGCGCCGGACCAGAAATTCATGCCGGCCCGAGGAGCGCGGCCAAATCAGCCCAGGCGATCCATCCGCGCCGCCACGTCGGACCTCAACCGATCAACATAGGCCAGCGTGTATTCCCGCACCGAGAGAGAGGCGTCCTGCACGAGCGGGGTCAGATCCATCGCCCAAGTGATGCCAGAAAACCGGTCCGTCGCGTGCGAGGTATGAAACGTGGCGTTAGCCAAACGCCGACCAAGCGCCGCCTGGTCGTACCGCTTGCCACCGCTAATCTGCGAATCGAAAACCTTGAGCAGCTCCGCCGCCAGCTCCGGACGGCGCCCCGCGTCGAGCGCGACCTTATCAGCATCAAGGAGCCAGTCGAGATCGCGCCAGACCTCGCAACCATACACCCGCGACGGACGACGATTCACCGGCAGCGCACGCAAAACTTCCAAGCTGCGCAGCAGCACGCCGACGTGCGTGTCGTGCTTGTCGGCCGGATTGTGCAAATACACTGTGTCGGCCCTGCAACCATTCAGAATCGCCGCGAGATCGCGCCGCACCGGCTCGGCCGCCGCCGCGGATTTTACCGTCGCGCTGGGATGCGCCAACTGGATCTGGATACCGTAACGGCCCAGCGTCGCCGCCCGGCGCTGCTCTTCACAACGCACTGCCTTCATCTGTTCATCAGTGTAGTCCGCAAAGGCACCTGCCCGCGGACTGCCCGCGCCGTCCGTCACCACCACGCCACCGAACCACTGGCCAGAAGTTTCAAGGCAATCGACGATGCCGGCGTGCGCCATGATCTCGATGTCATCCTGATGCGCCGCGATACAGAGGTGCGTCACCTGGGCGAGCGCCACACAGGACGGCAGGCCGTCGGGCACAAACACATCGGCGTGGGATTGGCTCAACTTCATGACCAAAGTTTCTGGGGATATTGTCCGCTCTCAACAAGCCCGGCGAGCGCAGCGACGACTCGCGGTTTGTCCTCACGGTAAGTGACACCAAACCAGCTGCTCGCCGTCGGCAGCACGCGCACCGCCGCCTCTTTCCGCGCGATCAAATCGGACACCGAGCCCGGCAGATAAAACTCCGCCTTAAGCGAATTCTCAGTCAGCGCGCGGTCGAGGAAGGTGCGGAAACGCTCATCGAGTCGCGGAAAAACATCCGGCGTGAATCCCCAGCAGTTCATCGAAACAATTATCTCGCCAGCAAACTTAAGGCCTAAACCGACTTCCGTCGGCAAGATACCGGTATGCTCGGTCACGCCGCGCAACGTCCCGTCGGCCGCTACATCGCACACGCCGCGCGATACCGCGCCGTTTTCAGAGAGCGTATTGGCGAGTTGAAAACCGACCATCGCCGCCGTCGGCCCCTTGGCCTGCGTGAAAAACCTTGCGAGCTGGCGAAACGAATCCGCTCCGTAGAAATCGTCGGCATTGATCACGGCAAACGGCTCGCGCAGCGCCTCGCGCGCGCACCACGTCGCGTGGCCGGTGCCCCAGGGTTTTTCGCGCCCGACCGGCACCGCGTAGCCCGGAGGGAGCGCGTCAACCGATTGAAAAACGTAATCGACCGCGATGCGACCGGCGTATTTCGCGCCGATCTTTTCCCGAAACATCGCCTCGAAATCGCGGCGAATCACGAAGACCACGCGGCCAAAACCAGCGCGCAGCGCGTCGAACACGGAGTAATCAAGAATCGTTTCGCCCGACGGCCCGACCGGGTCGATCTGTTTAAGACCGCCGTAGCGGGAGCCCATGCCGGCGGCGAGAACAAGAAGCGCTGGTTGCATCCAGCCAAAACAAACCATCGGCTTGCTCAGTGCAATCCGGGAGCGCAGGCCAAAGAAACACGACGGGGTCCTGCATTCAGATTATTTCGCAACCGCCAAGCCACGGAGTGATAGCACAGAGACGGAATGAGGCGCCACAGAGGTCACTGAGTCCAGATAGCGATCGGACGTAGTTCGGCAAGAAGGAGAAATTCAGAAAGGAACCGCCGCTGGACGCGGATAAAAGGCATAGGGGGCTTGCCTAGTTCTACGTGCAGCTGTGGTTTCAAGGGTGAACTCTTTGTGGATTTTAGACAACCACGAGGCCTCCTTGCCCTGTATTTATATCGGAATTTTGGCCACCGATGAAAAAAAACGAGCCTGATAACGGGCCCAGCCCATTTGAGAAAAGATAGGCAAGCTTCCTCAACACCCGAAACGGATGGCGCACTTAAACGTCTTTGAAAAAGCGCCCGGAATCATCACCGCCCGAACTATGAGCGTTGTGGCTATTACGATTAGGGATGGGGCCATGGTGCGCTTCGGTGTGCGCGGGTTTCGAAATCGCGCGAGGTGCATGCGCCGTCGGTACAGCCGACGTCTGAACGCGAGTGCGAGGAACACTAATCGGACGCACGGACTTTGCCGGGGCGGAAGTGTTTGGGCGACGAGCGGGTGAGACTGCCACAGGTTTATGCGCGAGGGGCTGCGGTTTTTTCGCAGCGGCAACCGGTCGGGATGACACGATGGCGTGAACCTCTTCGTTGCCATTTACCATCTGCGTCAGATCACGGATCACCACCTTAAGTTGGTCGGCCTGACTCGCGAGTTCAGAGGCGGCGGCGCTGGTTTGCTCGGCCGTAGCGGCGTTGGACTGCGTGACGCGATCCATGTCAGACACGGCGCGAGAAACCTGGTCGATGCCCTGGCTTTGCTCCTGCGAGGCCACGGCAATCTCAGCGATCAGTTCGTCAACCTGACGCACTTTGCCGGTGATCTCATCGAGGCTTTTGGAAACTTTTTCGCTGATCTTAGCGCCCTGTTCACTCTTGGTCATCGAGTCGGAAATTTTCTGCGCGGTCTCTCGAGCGGCCTGCACACTGCGCTGCGCGAGCGATCGCACTTCTTCGGCAACGACGGCAAACCCGAGTCCGGCCTCACCCGCGCGGGCAGCTTCAACGGCGGCGTTGAGCGCGAGTAAATTGGTCTGAAACGCGATCTCGTCGATCGTCTTGATGATCTTAGAAACTTCGACGCTCGACTCCTGAATCGCGCCCATCGCGGTCTTCATTTCCCTCATGTCAACGGCACCGATGTCGGCGGCCTGACGCGTCTGATTGGCGAGGGCTTTGGCGGATTGGGCGTTCTCGGCATTCTTGCGGGTCATGCCGGCCATCTCCTCCAGCGAAGCAGAGCTCTCCTCCAGCGCGGCGGCTTGGCGCGACGAACCATCAGCCATGCTTTTACTGGCGGTCGTCACCTGGCCCGAAGCGAAGGCGGTTTGATCGGCACCGCGGGCGAGACGGGCCGTTAACGCGCGGATCGGGCCGTTGACACTGCGCACGATCCAGAACGCCCCGATGAGACCGAGCACGACACCACCGATGCTGATGAGGAGCATGAGCCATTGGTTCCACCGCTGGGCCTCACGCGTATCGGCATCGAGCGAATCCTGCAACTGGAGCAGCGTTGTGCGAACCGAAACAACCTTCTGAGACAACTGCGGGGCGAGCCGGTTGAGACTATCCTTCACCACCGCCGAACGGGCGTCAGTAGCGGAGACCACCAGCTCGAAGCCGACCAAGTAGGCCGTGGCGTTTTCCTGCAACTGCTTCAAAAATTTATGCTTGGCCGGATCCGCTAGACTGGCATCGAGCGCCTCGGCCTCGCTCAGCTCCTTCTCGATCGTCGCGATCCGTTTTTGCATCGCGGTAAACAACCCTCGCGTTTTCACCACATGCGCGGGTTCGCGCGTCAGCAAAAAACTATTCACCGAAGCAAGCCCCTCGAAAAAATTCTGTAATGCCACCGACGTCGTGTACGAGGCGCTCTGATCGCCGCTCTGGCTCGCTGCCACGAGCATGCCTTTGAGTGCTTCGGCGATCGCGGCGGAACGCGGGTCAAGGGTGTTGACCACTTCCTTTTGACGGGCGCGATAGAGATCCACGATCCGGCGGAAAGCGCTTTCATAGTCAGCGAGCAGTTTCACCGCTTCGCTCAGCTCCACGACCATGGCCGGACGCTGCTGCAAATCACGCTGCACATCGGCGACGATGCCATCGATATTTCTCTTGGCCTGCTCGTGATTGCCCAGACTCTCGTCGCTGCCCGACATCAAAAATTCATTAATGCTCATCTGCAAGCCGAGGATAGCGAACTCCAGCTTCGTCACGGAATTCGTCTGACTCGTGCTGTTGGAATATTCCGCCATGTTGCGGCCGCCTTGGCTCATGGCGTAGTAGCCGATCCCAGCCACCACGGCGAGGAGCACGAGGATGAAGGCGAAGCCGGAGGTGATCTTCCGGCCAATAGTAAACGAGGATATTTTCACGATGGGGAGGGGCTGGAGAGACAGAAGACGTTGAAATAATTCGAGATTGAAACGATGGGCAGGGTGACGCGCATTTTCACCGAATTACCGTCTTTCTGAGCAGGCTTGAATTTCCATTTTTTGACCGCAGCCAATGCTGGCGCTTCAGACTCGAGATGCGACGACTTGACGACTTTACGGCGGGCCACAGCGCCTTCTTCGTCGAGCTCAACCGCGACCACGCCTGAAATATATTGGCGTTCCATCACCCAGGGATACTCAGGCGGTGGCGTCTTAATCGGCATCGGATGAACATCCACCTTGGTGTACACGGATTCATCCGCAGCGAGTTCCGCCGGCTCAAAGACAAGCAAGCATAACCCCCAAGGGGCGAAGGTTCGGAACAGCGTAAGCGACATAAAAGCAGATTACCTTCGTTAACGGCACTATCGCCTTTCGACTTAACCAGTTCCTCTTCGTCCACCCCCCTCGCCCCCACCAAAAGACATACCTCTTCCACGCAAGAACCGCTTCTAAACTTCATCAGCACGCCTACTTCGACAACCGCTCCAGCTGGGGAAACGGTCGCCTCGCAACCGATATTACTTTTTCGCCTCTCGTTCCTTTTTATGAACAACTACGCAAAACTTGAAACCGAACTCGCCATCCGCCCCGACGACATCGCCTTCTACGGCACGTGCGGCATGCCCAGGCCAGCATTAGCCCATCGCGGCCTCGGCTGGTTGCTGAAATCCACCACCGGCGGCCCCTTGGACTCGGCGATCGCATGATTGTTCGCACATGGATCGAAGATTTTGTCGGAGCCGGCTTGAGGTCGGGCTTCGAGCTCGACCGCATGCCAACTTAAAAGTGCTTCCATAGAGTCACTTGCGACTAATTCATCATCATTGTATCCACCGACTGGGCCACCCAGCTCACCGAAGAATTTTGCGCAAATAAAGCCTCTGAAAACCCTCGGCGTCCGAAAACAGCGCGATTTTCCTTGCATTCCCCCAACTAATCGCTGAGCTCTAGCTTCTCGTTAGAGAAAACGTAAGATGACAGGTACTGGTGAGTCGTCAGGTGAGCGTTGAGTTCAAGTGATGATTTCGAAACCCGACAGTCGGGAACGGAACTGGCAGCAGACGGTGAATCTACGAAATCATACAATGGGTAACTCCAAACTCTACGTTGGCAATATGTCCTTCAAGACCTCTGAAGACGAGCTCCGCTCGGCCTTCAGCCAGTTCGGCACCGTGACCGACGTTTACGTCGCCATGGACAAGATGACCGGCCGCCCCCGCGGTTTCGCGTTCGTCACCATGGGCACGGCTGATGAAGCCAAGATCGCAGCTGAAAAGCTCAATGGCGTCGACCTCGGTGGCCGTGCGCTGACTGTCAACGAAGCCCGTCCGAAGGAAGAAGGCGCTGGCCGTTCCTTTGGTGGTGGCGGCGGTGGTGGTGGCGGCCGTGGCTTCGGCGGCGGTGGCGGCGGCGGCGGCGAACGCCGTGGCGGCTTCGGTGGTGGTGGTCGCGGTGGCGATCGTCGTTACTAAGACACCTGTCGGTCTACTGACCGATTTTTAATCGAGGACGAAGCATCCACGCTTCGTCCTTTTTCATTTTTTCACGCTCTTAGCAGCGGGTGCCGCGCGGCCACCTTGATAGCTTCCCACCGCGCCTATTTTCATGCCTTTTAAAGCTCTCTCTCTTTCCGCGCCCGTTCTGCGCGGTATCCAGGCCGCCGGTTATACCGATCCGACTCCGATTCAGTTACGCGCCATTCCCGTCGTCCTCTCCAGTCGCGATCTCATCGCCTCCGCCCAAACCGGCACCGGCAAAACCGCCGCCTTCGCCCTACCCATCCTCTCGAAACTCGGCGCCCACGGGAAAGTCCGCGTCCTCGTCCTCGAGCCCACACGCGAACTCGCCGCCCAAGTCGAAACCGCCTTCCGCGATTTCGCCCGCTTCACCGATTTGCGCCCTGTCGCCTTGTTCGGCGGCGTCGGCTACGGCCACCAGCGCAGCGAACTCAAACGCGGCGTCGATATCGTCGTCGCCACTCCCGGACGCCTGCTCGATTACCTAAAAGACGGCTCTCTCTCACTCCGCGATATCCAGATTCTCGTCCTCGACGAAGTCGACCGCATGCTCGACATGGGCTTTCTGCCCGTCGTCAAAGACATCATCGCCCGCTGCCCGAAAGAACGTCAGACGCTGTTCTTCTCCGCCACCGTGCCGCCAGAAATTCAGGCCATCGCCTCCTTTGCCTTGCGCAACCCGGAACGCATCGAAGTCGGCGTCAACCGCTCGGTCAACACCTCCGTCAACCACGCGCTCTACCCGGTGGCTTGGTCGCAGAAGTATGAACTTCTTGCCGCCCTGCTCGCCAAAATCGATTACGACTGCGTGCTCGTTTTCTCCCGCACCAAACACGGTGCCGACAAAATCGCCCGCCGCCTCAAGGCTGAGAACCACTCTGTCGCCGTCCTCCACGCCAACCGTTCCCAGAACCAGCGCATAGAGGCACTTGCCGGCTTCAAGAGCGGCAAGTACGAGATCATGGTCGCGACTGATATCGCCGCCCGCGGCATCGACGTCGCCGGCATCTCGCATGTCATCAACTACGACGTCCCGGAAAACCCCGAGGACTACGTGCATCGCATCGGCCGCACCGGCCGCGCCCAGGCCGTCGGCGACGCCTTCACGCTCGTCTCGCCGGAAAACATGGATGACGTGCGCGCCATCCAACGCTTCATCGGGCAAAAAATCCCCGAGTTGAAACTCGAAGGATTCCCTTACGGCCCGTTTGTCGCCGGCCCGGAAAAACCCGCCGGCCAACAACGCCGCGGCCAAGGCCAACGTCAGGGCGGCGGTCGTCCCGGCGCTCAAGGCGGTCAAGGCGGCCCGTCGCGTCAAGGAGCCAAGGGTGGCACCGGTGGCCAAAGCCGCTTCGCCCAAAGCCGCAGTCGCTACTGAGCCGAAAACGCTGCAGTGCCGCGATTTTTTTCCCGCGGCGACCGAGCTAGCCAATTGTGTCAGCAGTGAGGACACAATTGGCTGACTGAAATTAACCAGTGACCGTCCATCAAAAGTTTCGTTTTGTGGGCGACCTCAATTCAATAAACATTCTGCCTCGTGTAACCCGCTAGGCCTCGCGTCACTTGACGGCCAAATGAATGTGCGAATCTTAACGCCATGATCAAAGGCGTGTTTGCACGTCGTACCGGACAGCTGACGCTCTTGGCTCGGACCATGAGCGTCGTAGCCGTGCTTTTGATTCTGGGGCTGGGGATTTTGAGTGTAAGTCCTGAGTTACACGCGCTGGTCCACCCTGATTTCGCGGAGCATCATGATGATGCCAACGGCGGTGAACATAGTTGTATGATCACCCATTTTGCTGCCGGTGAGGCCTGGTTCGATCATCCGATATTGAAGGTCGAGCCGGTGGCTTTGCCGCTCGAAGCAGTGGCAGCGCAGAAGGCCGATCATCGGCTGGCGCTGGTTGCGCATCGGCTACTGCCGATTTGCGGACCGCCGACTCGAAGCCGAGCCTAATTGGTTAGATACGTACGCCCAAGCTAGGGCGGCCTTTCTTCGTTTCCGCGTAGCATTTCGGGATGAAATGCCTGCGTTACAAACAGAACCAGTGTCCACGGCTTGGCCGTGTATGCCCAAACATGATCACATGTCCCTCCTTTCAATTACTTCTCTGCAGAAATCCTTCGTCTCACCGGAAGGAACCGCTTCCTCCATCGTGGATGTGCCCGAATTTTCTCTCGCCGCTGGGCAGCAAATCGCACTGCGCGGCGAAAGCGGTTCCGGCAAAACCACGTTTCTTCATCTGATCGCGGGCATTCTCGCGGCTGATTCCGGATCAATTCTAATCGACGGCCAGAATATGGCCACGTTGCCCGAGCCATCGCGCGACCGCTTGCGAGCGGCGTCGCTCGGCTATATTTTCCAAACCTTCAATTTGCTCCAAGGCTTCACTTGCCTTGAGAACGTCGAACTCGGGATGGCCTTTGGCCCGCTCGGCCTTGACCGCACCCGTGCGAAGGAGCTGCTTGGCCACGTTGGCCTCACGGCTCGACTGCAGCATCGACCGCATCAGCTCTCGACCGGCCAACAACAGCGCGTCGCCGTGGCGCGTGCCCTCGCCAACAAACCGAAGCTCGTGCTCGCCGATGAGCCCACGGGCAACCTCGACCGACGCAACGCGCGCGAAGCACTCGCTCTGATCCGAAGAATTTGCCATGAGAGCGGGGCCGCGCTCCTGCTCGTCAGCCATGACGCCGACGTGCTCAGCACTTTCGCAGACGTGCGGGATTTCGCCGTCCTCAACCGCGCGACTCAGGAGGTGGCGTCATGACGATCCTCCTCCTCGTATTACGAAGCCTGCGACAGCATGCTCTCTCCACCAGCGCAACGGCACTGGCCATTGCGCTGGCCGGCGGATTGCTGCTCTCCGTATGGGTCGTGAAGACGCAATCGCAGGCCACTTTCACTCAAATCAACACCGGCTTCGATGCCGTGCTCGGTGCGCGTGGATCAAAACTCCAATTGGTGCTCAACGCGCTTTTTCACCTGGAGGCGTCGCCAGGCAACGTCGCTCAAGCCGACTATCTCTTCATCAAAAGTCATCCGGCGGTAAAGCGAGCGATCCCTATCGCGGTCGGCGATAACCTGCGCGGCTTCCGGATCGTCGGCACCGACCCTGAGCTGTTCACCGAAGTCGAGTATGCACCTGGTGAGAAGTTCGTCTTTTCCACAGGCCGTCTTTGGCAAGGCGAAGCGAAGGAAGCGGTGCTCGGAAGTTTTGCCGCCCAAAAACTCGGGCTCAAAGTCGGCGACATTTTTCATCCTTTCCACGGGTTGATCTACGACGAAAAGAACCAACACGCAGAAACCTACATCGTCACTGGCTTACTTGCACCGACGAATACACCGGTCGATAAAGTCGTGTGGATTCCACTCCACGGCCTGCAGACGATGAGCGGCCACGATCCGAATACGGCGACCGATGTCAGCGCCGTGCTCATTCAGCTCCGTGCACCTGCCGCGGGCTTCATGCTCGATCTAATGTATAACCGACAGGGCAACCGGCTGACGTTTGCGTACCCGATTGCTGCCATCATGGGCGATCTCTTTGCGAAGATCGGTTGGTTCGACCGCGTGCTCGCGTTGGTGGCTTACCTCGTTGCGCTGGTTTCCGCGGTCGGTGTGCTGGTGGCGATCTACAATTCGATGGTCGCGCGCCAGAGAGATTTGGCGATTTTACGCGCCCTGGGGGCTCGCCGTCGCACGCTTTTCAGCGCGGTGGTGCTGGAGGCCACCGCCATCGGTATCATCGGCATGATCGCGGCCTTCGCCGTCTACGCTGTGGTCGCGTCGGTGGTTGCGGCCATTATTCGTAGTGAAACCGGTGTCGTGATCAATCCCTGGATCACGCACCCCGTCATGCTCTGGGCTCCGCTTGGCATGGTCTCGCTTTGCGCCCTCTCCGGCCTCGTACCCGCGTGGAAGGCTTACCAAACCGACATCGCCGGAAATCTCGCACCTTCGTCCTGAGCATCAATCCTCAGGCAACAACCGTCTGCTAACACTAATGAAAATTAATATTACTCGCCCCCTGATCTTTATCCTCGTCGCTGTTACGCTGGTCTTCACCGCCGCCTGTTCCAAAAAAACAGAATCAACAGTTATCACAAAAACCGCAAAACACGAACATCGCCCGCCGCACGGCGGCACACCTGTCGTGCTCGGCGAGGAAGCCTTCCACCTTGAACTCGTGCTCGATGCGGCCACCGGAAAACTCTCCGCCTATGTGCTCGACGGCGAGTTGGAGAACTTCGTGCGCGCCGCCATGCCTTCTCTTGAAATCGTCGCAACCGTGGCCGGCGTGCCGCAGTCGCTTTCGCTGAAGCCCATCGCAAATCCTGCGACCGGCGAAACGGTCGGCGACACATCGTTGTTTGAAACGCAGGCTGACTGGTTAAAAACGATCAAGGAGTTTGACGCCATGATCCCCGCAATCGTCGTGCGCGGGACCCCGTTCAAGGACGTAAAATTCAACTTCCCTAAAGGCAATGATACGGATTGATCCGAGAACCTGCATTATGTCAGCCGCCACGATTCTTTCGCTGGCGGCTGCCTTGTCGCTACCGGCCTTCATCGATCTGAAAAATCCCGCGGTCACGCTTTACGAGCGTCCTCCCGCGACGACCAAACCGTCGCCGAAGAACGAACCGGAACGCCTTCCAGAAATCAGGCAATCTACCGACGGCTATTGGCATGTGGGGTTTGAACATCTCGCGTCGTTTTCCTTTCCAGAACCTGAGGCCGATGCGCCTCAAACTCCAGGCTCCGTCGAAAAAATCCCGGCCAACGTCAGCGTGCTCAACGGCAAGCAGGTTTGTGTGAGCGGCTTCATGCTGCCGATCAAAGTGGAGCATGGGGTGACGACGGAATTTTTGATTATCCGGAGTCCGATGGTTTGTTGTTACGGGGTCGTACCAAAAATCAACGAATGGGTGCTGGTCACCATGAAGACCCAAGGGGCGCCTGCGGTCATGGACGTGCCGCTCGATTTCTTCGGCACGTTGCACGTCGGCGAAAGGTACGATCACAAAATGCTCGTCGGTCTTTACCAACTTGAAGGCGAAAAAGTCACACCCCGCCGTTAGCTGGCTCCATCCGTTGCAAGGGCGTCCCGTCCATAACGAGCACATGAACCAAATTGACATCGGTATTTGTTACGTCGGGAATTCCGAGGAGACCCAACCGACACCGCCTAACTCCGCTCATTGGTCGCCCGCGTGGAGTCGCTCAAACGCGACGTCATAAAAACACCGGTCCGCTTCGCGGGGCACCGAGAAATCGATCCCGGCGATGCACGCGCGCTTCGGCTGAGCTTATTGCCTGATCGCACCCCCGACGACCGATCAACGGAGCGCACCGAAGATGGCGCTGACATTGTGCCGATACATCGCTTCATAGGTCGCCGCGTCTGAGCCTTCGGGCCCGAGACCATCCGAGTAGAGACGGGCCCCTAGGCGCACGCCCGTTTCACTCACGAGGTTGGAAACCAAACGCGGGTTGACGTCGTTCTCGGCAAACACGGCTTTGATATGTTCAGCGCGAATGAAGTCGATGAGCTGGGCAAGATGTTTAGCATCCGGCTCGCCTTCCGTAGAAATTCCGTTGATCGGATGCACCGTAAAACCGTAATCGCGGGCGAAGTGGCCGAAAGCATCGTGCGAGGTGACGAGCTGGCGGCGGCTCGGTGGCAGCTTGGCGATTTCGAGCGCGACCCAACTTTTCAGCGCAAACAGCCGCTGTTCGTAAGCCTGCGCATTGCGGGCAAAGTCATCGGCCCATGCCGGACGCAACCGCGAGAATTCCGCCCGCACCAAGTCGGCGGCGAAGAGTACGTTGTCGATGCTGTGCCACCAATGGGGATCCTTTTCGTTTGCGCATGTCGAATGGTTTTTATCGGACTTTTTTGCCGCAGCGCCGCTCAGCGAAAGCATTGACGGCAACGCCTCGCCCACGACGACGACGGGCCGGTTGGGTCCGCGCTGCGCCACCAAGCGGTCGAGATATAATTCCAGATGCAGTCCCGAAACCAAAACCACGTCGGCATCCACCAGCTTGCGCATATCCGACGCTGATGGGTCGAATGCATGCGGATCAATCCCCGGTTGCACGAGACCGGCGACCTCGGCGCGGCTCCCGCCAACTTCGCGAGCGATTTCAGTCAGGACGGTGTGCAGGGTGACGACGTGGAGCGGGCTTTCAGTGGCGGGCGCAGCGGACAAGCGCACACACAGGGCGAAGCCGAGTATAATCGTAAGGTAGAATCGTTGCGGTGTGATATTCATAGAAACGTTAAGGGAAAAAATTCAATCCGAGTGGCGCACCGGCTGTCGTTCGTGGAAAAAATGGCTCAGGTGTTTGAGTGCACCGTAGGATGGACTAAAGAGTGCCGAACCAATGAATATGCCTCCTTGGCAGAGTACGATCGCGGCTCCACTGGAGAGTCCCGCGTGATAACTCAGGAGAATGCCCGCGATGGAGCCCGCGAGCGCGAACCCGACCGAGAGCAGGAGCAGGCGAAAGAAATGATCGCACCAGAGATACGCGCTCACCGCAGGTAGGAGAAAAAGACCTAATGCGAGCACGACGCCCATCGTTTGCAGGCCGGCGACGAGGTTGAGCACGGTTAAGGCAAGAAACCCGAAATGGATCAGAGCACCCCAGCCGCCGATCGCACGATGAAAAACCGGATCAAACGTTTCGAGCACGATGGCGCGATAAAAAAGGGCGAAGAGTAGCACTGTGCTGCCGCTCACGATAGCGGTCAGATGGAGATCGGTGGCGCTCACGCTGAGTACGTTGCCAAAAAGAAAATGTGTCAGGTTCAGCCTCGTGGGAAGTTTGCTGACGAGTGCGATGCCCGCACCAAAAAAAACAATGAAGAGCGACCCAAAGGCGGCATCCTCTTTGACGCGGGTCAGTCGACTGAGCAGCGCGCTGCCCAACGCCGTCAGCAAACCAGCTAACATCGCCCCGACAAAAAGCGCTGTGGTGCTGGGGCCAAACAGCAACCAGGCCAACGCCACACCCGGCAGAAGCGAATGAGAAAGCGCGTCGCCCATCAGCGCCAGTCGGCGCAACACGAGGATGCAGCCGAGCAAGCCGCCGCTCACGCTTAAGCACATCGCCGCCCCGAGGCCGCGTTGCATGAATTCGTAGGAAAACGGCGCGATAAAAAACTCGTACAGGCTCATGAGGGGAAATCGGTCGTGCGCGCAAAGTGCAGCGGGTTGGTGTGCGCGCAGCGACCACGCCGAAATGCACGGTCGATATTTTCAGGCGACAACACCGCTGCGATGTCGCCCGCCGCGACGAGTGAGGTGTCCAGCAAAACACCGTGGGTGAATGTACGCCGTACGAGTTCTAGATCATGTACGGCCGCAAGCACCGTGCGCCCCTGCGCTTCCCAAGCCCGCAGTATATGCGTCAGCTCTTCGCAGGCGAACAAGTCGAGACCGGCAAAGGGTTCGTCCAAAAGAAAAATATCGGCTCCTTGCGCGAGCGCGCGAGCGAGAAAGACGCGTTGTTGCTGGCCGCCCGAAAGCATCCGAATCTGCCGGTCGGCGAGTTCAGTCAGGCCGAGTTCTTCCAGGGCGCGAGCGACACGCTGATGATCACTCGCACTTAAGCGCTGAAAAAATTTCAGCGCGGGATAACGGCCTTGTTCGACCACGCCGCGCACCGTGATGGGGAAATCCCAATCGATCACCTGCCGCTGCGGCAGATAGGCCAGACGTGGCAGCATGTGCTGCGGGTGTGCGTCGCCGAGGAGGATTTCTCCGGACGCAAGTGGATACCAGCCGAGGATCGCACGGAGCAGCGTGCTCTTGCCCGCGCCGTTGGGACCGAGGATCGCCGTCGAGCTACCGCAAGGTATGTCCAGCGACACGCCTTGCAACGCCACCGTGCGGCCATAACGGACGGTGACATCGCGAAAGCGAAGGATGTTATGGGTGATGTTAGTGGCGGCCAAAGTAATGTGCGTGGGAGATCACTGTAGCAAAGTCGTCAAGGGATGGCGATGGCCTTGTTTGACTGAGCGTCAGGTGCGTTACCCACGATTGAACGTTGTGCGGGCTTGCGGAATTCATGGCAAAGACGGCGGACCCCGAGGACAACGCCGAGCAGGGAGAGCGAAAGGCCGCCGAGACTGAAAAAGATGACGGTGATGTCCCAAAGCGGGCGACGCGACCATAACCACCACCAGTCGAATGAGTGCAGGCCGTTGTAGAGATGGCGGAAGAGGCGGTTGGTGGCGGTGGATTTATTAAGGATGCGGCCGGTCGCGGGATCAAAATGGAACCACGTGGCGTCAGCGTCGCCGAACCGCACGCGCACGGCGGGGAGCGGCATGGTGCCACGCTCCGGGTGGCGCGTATAGTAGTAGTTGTCGTAAGTGGTGAGGATGCGCACCTCGATGAGCGGCGCACCGGGGAGCAAGGCGGGCGCGCGAGCGATGAGCGCCTCGGTGGTGGGCGGATGGAATTCGGCCCTCGCGCCTGAGGACACGAGCGTAGCCGCGCCGTCACGCGCCGTCACGAGGTAGAGCGGTTGCCCGTCGTAGTGAAGCAGTTCGGCCTCGACGGTGCCGGGCGGGAGCACCGGCAAGGCGTTGAAATCCCGGAGCGCAAACGCGTGTCCCGCGAAGACGGCGGATTGCGCGGCGGACGGCGTGCGCGGCGGATTCAGTTTTCCGGGGTTCATCGACATCCAGCCGCTGAAAACCCACGTGAGCGTGACAAGGCCGAAGGCTCCACCGGTGACGTAGTGCCAGCGGAGGAGCCGTTGATGCGGCGACTTGAGCGGTGAGCTTTTGGATTTGAGCCCTTGGCGGCGCGCACGGAGCACGCCGACCCAGAGGCCGGAAATCGCAAGCACGCAGCCGGCGGCGGCGGCGATGTCCACGACCCACGCCCACGCATCGGGAAACTGTCGGAGCACATGCGGATAAATCCAGTGCGTGACGGCGGCGAAATAGTTGAGCGCGCGTTCGAGGCGGGTGCTGTCGCGCACGACTTCACCCGTGCTAGATGAGACGTAGAGTTCTGTGGCGGCGGCGTCATCGAGAGCGAAGACGTGCAGCGGGCGATGGGCGTTGAGCGCGGACGACACGACCCATTGGTCGGACTGGACGGTGGCCAGAAAGCGCGGGTCGTATTCCGGCGCGAACGTGCGCGCGATGCGCTCTGCCTGTGCGACGGTCACGCGGCCGAGTTTCTCGCCCGTGTCGGCGAAGACGACCACGGGTTGGGCGGCTCCGCTGGTGGCCACGTAAGCTGGGCGTCCAAGGATTTGCGCGAGGCGGACGCTGTCGATTTTCGCGGGTGCAGTGGGGTCGGCGATGAGCAGTGGTTCGTTGCCGGTGGGCGTGCCGTGCACCGCGAAATCGCCCGCCGGCAGCGGGCAGGCGGCCCGGCAGGGGCTGAGGCGCGCGTGGGAGAACGTCAACTCGGCGGCGCTGGCGAGTCGCTCAGGACGCGTAAGCGAGGGGAACTCGACATACATCATGAAGAGTCCGCTAAAAAACCACGTAGCAAAAAACGCACAGAGCAAGATGCCGGCCCAGCGGTGAAAGAGGTGAAGACGACGGAGCATGGTGAAAACAAAAGGGTGTTACGGACGGAGTTCGCGCGGGGCGCGGGTGTCGTTGCTGGCGGTTTTGAGGGAGCGGCCGTGGCCTTCGCGGACGTATTTCGTGAAGCCGTGGGCGGCGAGGTTGCGGTTGGAGAGGCTGGTCATCTCGGCCCTGTGCCCATGCTTGAGCGGAAGGTTCGGCGCGGTGATGAGTTTACGCAGCGGCACGCCGGCGTCGGGGTGATGCGAGAGCGGCGGCGTGTCGAGCGGCTGAAAAAACTCGATGACGGCACCGTCGCCGATGGGCGTGACGATCTGGTAGGTGTAGAGGGGCATCGGAGGAATTTTCGATTCTCGATTTTAGATTTTGTCGGGCTGGAAGACCGGGAGGTTATTCCCACTTTGGAAACGGGTCGCTGAATTTGGTCCAGTGGCTCGGACCGAGGGGCATCTCAGCGCTGGTGAGCAAGCAGGCGTCGAGCGCGGTAGTGATTGCAGTGCGATCCATGCCGGAGGCGCCGATGAAGACAATTTCTTGGCGACGGTCACCGAAGGGCTCGGCCCAGTTTTTCTCGATGGTGGCGCGGGACTCAGGCGCGGTGGGCCAGCAGTCCGATTCCATCGCAGCCCACCAGTAGCCAGCGGACTCGACGCCGCGGATGCCGCCCGCATGCGACCATTCGCCAACGGCATCCATGCGCGTGGCGAGAAAGAAAAAGCCTTTTGAGCGGATGACGTTCTCCAGCGGGCGTAAGCCCCACGCCCTAAAGCGCTCCGGGTGAAACGGCCGGCGCGCACGATAGACGAAGCTGTTGATGCCATACTCGTCGCCTTCGCTGTGCGCCTCCCCGCGCAGAGTGCGGAGCCAGAGGGGAGATTTGCTCGCGTCGTCCATCGAGAAGCGGCGTGTGTTAAGCAACTCGGCGAGCGGCACGCGGCCATGATCGGCTTCGAGGAAGCGCGCATCGGGGTTGAGCGTGCGCACCATGTGGGCGACGATGGCGCGCTCGTCGACGCTGAGCAGGTCACCCTTGCTGAGCACGATCACGTCGGCGAACTCGATTTGCTCGGCGATGAGATCGGCGAGTGTGCGCTCATCCTTTTCGTCGGTGCCCTGGCCGCGGTCGCGGAGGGAATCGTCGGAGCCGTAGTCTTTGAGAAAATTAAACGCGTCCACGACGGTGACCATCGTGTCGAGGCGCGCGACATCGCCGAGGCTCACGCCATCCTCGGCGGCGAACGTGAACGTCTCCGCGACGGGCAGCGGTTCGCTGACTCCCGTGGACTCGATCACGAGATAATCGAAGCGGCCCTCTTTCGCGAGGCGGCTGACCTCGATGAGCAGGTCTTCGCGCAGCGTGCAGCAGATGCAGCCGTTAGACATCTCGACGATTTTTTCCCCGCGGCGGGCGACGGCGGCGGCACCCTCGCCGACGAGTGCGGCGTCGATGTTGACCTCCGCCATGTCGTTTACGATGAGGGCGACGCGGAGGCCCTCGAGGTTGGCGAGGATGTGGTTGAGGAGCGTCGTCTTGCCGGCGCCAAGGAAGCCGGAGAGCACGGTGACAGGGAGGCGCGGGTCACGGGCGGCGACGTCGATGGCGCCGGTGAGCGGAGCGGTGGGAAGGGGAGTGGCGGAGTTCATAGTGAGTTGCGGGCGAGGGCTTCGCGTTGGGCGCGCTCAAACCAGCCGAGGGTGGCGCGGAGGTGAGCTTCGCCATAGATGCGACGGAAGTCGCGCGTGTGAGCGTCGCGCTCGTCGCGGAGCGCGGCGAGACGCGTGGCGATGTAATCGGGTGTGAGGGCCAGACCGCATTTCTGGATGATGCAGTGGCGCCAGCTTTCGTAGCTGCTGGGGATGGTTTCGTCGTTAATCATGGTGCAAGCGGGTTTTGGCGTCGGGTTAAAAGAGGTGGCGCACGCTTAGCTCCGCGCTGCGCGGATCGGCGATCCGCTGCATGAGGCCGCTGCCCGCCGCCCATTCCTGATAGGTGGCGTTCGTGAGATTCCGCCCTCGCAAGGTTACGGTGGTTGACCGCCAGCACCAGCTCACGGAGGCGTCGACCGTGGTGAAGGCGTCCATGATGATGAGGTTGGCATTGTTGGCCGGCCGCTCACCGACGTGGCGCAAGCCCGCGCTCAACTGCCAGTCGCCGAGTTGGCGGACGATAAATGCACTCGCGACCAGCTTGGGGACATTCGGCGGCGTATTGCCGGTGCGGTTGACAACCCCCGTGCTGACGTTTTCAAAGAAATCCTGGAACTCCGCCTTCCAGGTCCAGGCGAGGTTGCCCTCGATGCGCCAGTCGCGGGTGGGCGCAACGGAAAAGGAAAATTCACCACCCTGGGAAACTTGCGCGCCGATTTGCTGGGGCGTCTGGATGTTGTTCACGAGCGTGGAGGTGAGCACGTCGTTCTTCACAATGTCGAAAACTGCGAGGGTGAAGTCGGCTCGGTTTTGCCAAAAGGTCGCCTTGGCTCCCGCCTCAATTTGGCGGCCTTTTTGCAGTGAAAAATCGGCCTGCGTGGCGTTGAGGCTCACGAGCTGGCTGACGGGCTGAGCCGCCTTGCTCAAGCTGGCGTAGAGATTGAGTCCGGGGCGGGCGCTCCAGACGGCGCCAAAGCGGCCGGTCAGCGGAGTGTAGCGTTTGTCGAAAGTCGGCAAGCCAAGAAGCGAGCGGCGCTGCGTGTCGATGCCATCCCACCGCACGCCACCGACAAGTTTGAGGTCGTCGCGCACTGCATACACGTCCTCCGCGTAGAGCGCCACCGTATCCACGATGATATCGACGGTCTTTTGGTAACGCACCGAGGGACCAAGGCCCGCGACGGGATTGAACAGCGTGACGCTTGGCATGACGGACGAATAGTTCGCCTGCCCGCTGTTGCGGGTCATGTCGCTGTGCTCGACAAAGCCGCCTACCAGCAACCGGTTTTTGCGGCCCGCAACCTCGTGATCAAAAGTCGCGTCCAGTCGATCACCGATGATAAGATCATCTCGATAGATGAGCAGAAAGCTCCCTCGATCAACGAGCTGTGAGACCGGATTCCACGTATAATTTTCCGTGTTGCGCCAAGAGAGCAGCTGAGTCGATGCATAGGCTTCGTTGCGCAGCGTAAGCGCCGAGGAAGCCTTCACGTCCGCGATGAGCCGCCAGAAGGAGTTCTCGGTCCGCGTGAAGTTATCGAGATTGTCGTAATTGTGGCGCCGGGTGCCGGCCGCGATGCGTGGGTGGACGAGGCGGTCCGTCGCCGAATTTGCTTTACGCACCACCTGCGCACCCGTGGCATCGATGACCGCGTCATAAACCACCGGCGTGCCGTAGTAGCTTTCCAGGCTGTCTTTCAAAAAGGTGCCCGAGAAGGTGAGGGTCGTCGTCGCGCAGGGCTGCCAGCGGACCGAGCCAGCAAGACCGTTGAGCGCGGCTGCGCTGCGGTCGACATAGCCATCGCTCGACTGCCGCGTGACATCGAGCCTGTAAGAAAGCGGCTGGTCGACGGCAACCTGTCCGCCAAGACCGAGCCCGACGCGGTAAGCGCCCCAAGGACCGACACTGCTGAAGACTTCCCTCCGGAAGGTTGAGTCGGGCAGTTTGGAGATGTAGTTGACCGCCCCGCCGATGGCTCCCTCGCCGAACATTAATGAGGCTGGTCCTTTCAGCACTTCGATCCGGTCAAACAAAAACGAATCGAGCGGACGCGAGGATTGCGACGCCGTGTTCTGGCGAATGCCGTCGCGCATGATCGTGATGTCGTTGCCCGCGAAGCCGCGGGTGGCGTAGTTGGGGATGGTGCCGACCGAGTTGCCACCGGTCATCCCGACCGCGCTTTCCAAGGCCTCGACCGCAGTTCGCGCACCGCGGAGCTGAATCAGGTCTTGGTTGACCACGGACACGCTCGCAGGCAAGTCGCGATTGACCAGCCCCAGCCTCGAGCCAGTGCCGGTCGCGGCATCGAGCGGCAGCGTGAGCGAAGATTCTTTACTGGCAGTGACGACGAATCGGTCGAGCTGGACAGGAGACGGAGCCGCAGATTCGGCCGCGAAGGAAGAAGATGCCGCGCCGATGACGGCCGCGAGCGTGAGTAAAAATAGACAAGAAAACTGCATGATAAATCGGAAGTGATGGGCGTGGAAATACGAAGCGCCAGTCGGCGCAGGGTGAGCTATCCGGGCGGAGCTCCGCTCGGGTGAAACGAGGCAAGTCGCGCTAAGCGCGTCGAGGACTCAGGCCCGCCACCGGCGGGCCGCAGCTGGGAGCGTGCTTGTGGCGCGGCGTCGTGCGGGCCACGGAGTCAATCACAGGCGCGATGCGTACAATCAGCCGCAGTCCCACCAGCACGAAGACCGCGAGAATCGCGAGATCGGTGCAGCCGGTCGTGAAATCAGTGACGACGCAGTGATGCGCTTCCCCGCCCGAGTGTCCTGCGGCGTCGGGATGAAAAATTTCGTGGGCTTCCGGGTCCGCCGCGAACCACATGAGCAGCCCAAGCAACGCCACGGCGAACCACGCCGCGACCTGCCCGAGCAGCGTCAAGCGGCCAGGGGAAGAGGAGTGTTGGAAGCGGAGAAAAAGCACGACAAGTTGCAGCATATAGAAGTCGTCAAGCCCCCCTCGCCTTCTGCCCGTGACCCCGCGAATTCGCCGCCTCTTGACGACTTTGCTAGAGTGCTCGCACGAACCCATGCCGACACCCGCACAACTTCACAAAGTCAACCACCTGCTCACCCACGTCCTCACCGCAGCCGTGGCGCGGCGCTGGCCGCAGGTGCGCGCGGGCGACTGCGGTGAAACCTGCACGGGGTTTTATGGCGATTTCTCGTTCGGCTGGACGCCGACCGAGGACGAACTCCGGCTCCTCGAAGCCGACATGAGAAGCATCCTCGTTGAGTGCCGCCATTTTGTTCATCTGGAAAAAACACCCGCCCAAGCGGCCGTGTTTTTCTCGGACAATCCCTACAAACTCGAAATCGTGGAGACGATCGCCGAGCTGGACGACGTGGTGGGTTTTTATGCGCTGGACGATTTCGTGGACGTATGCTCCTGCCAGCTCAAGGAACTGCGCGAGTTAAAGGCGATTTCGCCGGATGCGTTTACGCTCACGGGCACGACGCCCTCGCTCTGGCGGCAGCGAGACAAGGAAGTCTGGCTCACACGTATTCAAGGCGTGCAGGCGTCGGCGATATTTGGTGGTCGGATCGGCCGCGCGTGAGTATTCCGTCACGATTTTATCATGATTGAACCATCCTCCCTCCCCCACGTCACGGTGCTCTGCGGCTTTCTCGGCGCGGGTAAAACCACCCTACTCAACCACCTCCTCACGCAGGCGAACGGCCGCCGTTGGGCTGTCATCGTCAACGAAGTGGCCACGATCAATATCGACGGCTCCGTCGTGCGGGCGGGCGCAGACACCCGCGCGACGCGCGACGTGATCGAGCTGAGCAACGGCTGCGTGTGCTGCTCCAGCAAAGATGAGCTGGCGGAAACCGTGTTCGAACTCGGGGCGAGCATGCAGTTCGACCACATGATTATCGAGACGACGGGCGTCGCCGCGCCGCGCGGCATCGGCCAGCTCTTCATGCAGCGCAACGTCTTTGGCCGGAGCCTGAGCGATGTGGTGACACTCTCGACGCTCGTGAGCGTGATCGATGCGGCTTTTTTCTTACGCAAATGGCGCGAGTATCAAGCGCAGAAAGAACGGGGCATCATCGGCGGGCAGCAGCGCCCGGTGTTCGAGCTGATGATCGAACAAGCGGAATCCAGCGACTTGCTCGTACTCAACAAATGCGACCTCGCGAGCGAATCTGAGCGGGCAGAAGTAGATGCGATCCTTCGCAGCCTGAACCCGCGCGCCGAGATCGTCCGCGCTGACTACGGGCGATTGGACGCGGATTTCATTCTGGGCACACCGCGCTTCGAAGAAACAGGTACGTTCTGCGCCGCGACCTGGATAGCCACGCTCAACGGGTTGCTGCCCATACCCCCAGCCAGCACCGGCAGCGTATCACCAAGCAATCGCTTCGTGCTGAAGACGCCGCCACGGAAAACCGATCCCGCGCATGAGGAAAAATACGGTATCCGCAGCTTCACCTATCAATCGCGACGACCATTCGTGCAGGAAAAATTATACGCGTTGATCGAGACTGGCCTGCCCGGCTTGCTGCGGGCAAAGGGCTATTTCTGGATAAACGAGCAGCCCGACGAAATGGGATTTCTTTCGGTCGCGGGCGGTGTGGTACGCTACGATTTCTTGAGTTACTGGTGGGCGGCCCTGGTCGAGGCGGGCAAGACCGGGATGAATCAGCGACCGGAACTGATTCAAGCACTCTGGGCCGAGCCGCACGGCGACCGCCGGCAGGAACTGGTCTTCATCGGCGTCGGCCTCGACGAGGCTGCCACGCGCCTCGCGCTCGATGACTGTTGTTTGTAACGACCCGCGAGGGGTGCCGCCCATCGCGGGTGCATGCCTGGCAACCGTTCAGAACCGGGCCGTCACGCCGAAGCGCACCGTCAGCGGCTCGCCGGCGTGGACGTGGTGATCAAGGTAACCGCCATCGTCCTCGGGCCCGACCGGCTCGCCGCGCAGGCGCGAGCTGTAGAGGTACTCTTGGTCGTTCACTTTTCGGTCGAAGAGGTTAAGCACCTCGGCGCTGAGTTCCCACGTCTTCGAAAGCGTGTAGGCGATGCGGAGATTAAAGATCAAGGAACTCGCTGAGCGTTCGCTGCCGTCCTCAATCAGATCGCGAGAGCCGAAATAGCGGGCGCGCAGGCTAGCGTGCCACGGGCCGAGATCGTGCAATGTCACCCCGGCGGCGACGACGCTGCGGACGGCGTCGGGGATGCGGTCACCGGCGGGATCGGTGTCCGTGAAACGCGCTTGGGAAAGCGAGACGTCGGCATCGAGCGTGATCCATTTGTTGACGGCGTAAAAATTGGCGAACTCGACACCGTAGCGGCGACCAGGGCGACCGCTGTCTTCGGTGGTACCGGAGTCGCCTGCGAAGACGTTTTCACTGTCGCTGTCGAGCAGCCAGAACGAGACCGTGCTTTGCAGGCCTTTGATGACGCGGGTGCGGAGGCCGAATTCGACGCCTTGGCTGCGCACGAGGGGATGGGGCCGCACGGCGGGCTCGCCGGTGACGGGCTCGACCCTAGCGGTCGTGCCGCGCGCATCGGCACTGTGGAAGCCGTAGCCGCCCTGGAGATAAAGCTCGGTGTCGGCCCAAGGGCCGAAAATCAGGCTGAGCTTGGGGCTAAGTTTCGAGCCAGAGCGCTTGGCGATGTTGAGCGGGTTATCACTTTGCACGTCGTACCAGACGGTGTCGTAACGCGCGCCGGCGACAGTGCGGATTTTTTCCGACCAAGTGGTTTTGTTTTCCAGCCACGGCGCGAGCGTCGCTTCGTTGACCTCGTCGGCGCGGATGGTGCCGACGGGCGCACGACGATGGGTGCGGGCGAGGAGCACGTCGACGGCGTCGTCGCGGAACTGGAGGCCCAAGCTCGTCTCCGTGGCGTGCCCGGAGAATTCACTGCGGCGGGTGTGCTTTGCATTCAAGCCGCCATAGATGCGGTCGTCGCGCTGTCGGATCTGATCGCCGTCAGTGTCGTCGATGAAGTACGTGAAGTTGGAATACAGATCGAGATCGTACTTCACGCCATAAACGAGAATCTCGGTAGAAACATCAAAAGTGTGCGCGTGCCACTCGGCGTAGAGACTGTGGCGACCGGTCTTGCCGCCAGTGGTGGAGTCGAGCGAGCCGAAGCGGCCGATGAGGCCGAATTCGATGGCGCGTTGCGGCACCTGGTCGTTGGCCAGCCATTTGCCCGCATAGCTGGTGGCGGCGATGAGCCAGTGATTTTCCGGCGTACCCTGCACGTAGCGGAGAACACCATTGATTTTGCGATAGTCGTTAGGGACCGTCCAGGCGCCGTCGGCGTGGGCGAGCTCCACGGCGTAGAGCAGGCGACCTTCTTTACCGAGCTGAGGCGTGCCGGTGGCGACGAAGCGCTCGTAATTGTGGCTGCCGATTTCGAACCGGGCGATGCTGGCGGGAAGCACCGAGGCGTAGGTGATGTCGGCCGCGCCCGCGGTTCCGAAATCGCCGACCGAGGCGTAGTAGGGGCCTTTCTGGTAGTTCACACCGACTACGGCTTCCGGGATGAGCCAGTTGAGATCGGTGTAGCCTTGGCCGTGCGCGTGCGTGGGGAGGTTGACGGGCACGCCATCCACGGCGGTCGCGAAGTCGGTGCCGTGATCGAGGTTGAAGCCGCGCAGGAAATACTGATTGGCCTTACCCCCGCCAGAGTGCTGCGTGATGATGACGCCGGGGATGGTCTCCATGAGTTCACCGGGGCGGAGAATGGGGCGCGCGACGAGTTCGGCGCGACCAACGGTACCGGCGGTAGCGGAATCAGTCGCGCCGACGAGATCGGTGTAGCGGCCGGCGTTGACGATGATGCGGTCGAGCAGGATGGGCCCATCCGCAGAGGGATCGGCCGCTGTTTGAGCGGAGAGGCTGGTGACGCCAAGGAGCGCGGCCAGCACAGTGATAGGGGAGAAAAACTGCATGGTGATGACGGATCTAAATGGAAGCGTGCGTGCCATGGTGGGCACGCTGATGACGAGCGAAGCGAACGCAGCCGGCCGGAGGCAGCCGACGAAAAGCGACAGGCGCAGAAACCCGGCCGGTGAACGGCCACGGGCTCCGCGAGAAAATCGAGCCTACGCGGAAACCGGTGGTCCGCACGCGAGTGGGTGCAGGGCGGCGGGCGCGGGCCACGACGGCGCGACGGGGGGCGCTGGAAAAACTGGGAGCGCGATGGGGGCGGCAGGCGCGGACGCAAGGAGCGAAGCCTCAGGGCTGAATCCTTCTTGGAAATGGACGGCCGCGCAGTCGTCCTCGTGTGTCCACGGCGGAGGCGGCTCGTGCCGGGCGGTGGAGTGCTGTTTCGCGTGCTCGTAGGGACAGAAGGCGGCGTGGATTTCCGGCGACACCGACATGAGGCCGCCGAGAGCGATGATCGTCTGCGCGCACACGATCATCGCGCGGGCAAACAGGCTCAACGGCGCGCCGCGCTTGAGGCGGTGACGAAAATGAAAAGGGAAACGCATCGTCAGGCCGACGGTAGGGGCGAAGGCAAAACCGAACGCGTCGCCAGCGTCGTGGAGGTGGGCGCCGAAGTGATTGAACGGAGTGGCGTGGCGAGGGTTTCTTGCACCATGATCTTCGTGATGGCGGCCTTGGGTCGCGTGAGTTGCCCTTTGCGCGGGCGCCCAGTCTCAAAGACGGCGATCACGGTTTCCACGAGCGGGCAGCCGACGTCGAGGCAGGCAAGTTCGCTGACGCTCACAACGGCCTCGTCGTCGAGTTTGAGAAAATCGCGCGTCCACTGCTTCACGGTAAACGTATGGGCGGGAGGCGGGACGCGCGCGCTGAAGGCGAGGCCGGCGGCGGCGGAGGCCGGGATGAAATTGTGCATGATAAGGATCGCACCAAAGGCGTCGTCTTCCCGGCGCGAGATCACGCGAGGCAGGCATTGAATCCTTCGTTGAGCACGGTGCGGTCGAGGTTGCGACCGATGAAAATGAGGGTATTGGCCCGTGCTTCGCCCAGCGTCCACTCGCGGTCGAACTTCGCATCGAAGAGCATGTGCACACCTTGAAACACGAGGCGCTTATTCGAGCCTTGCACGCAAAGTACGCCTTTCATGCGGAAGATGTCGTTGCCCTTCGTGCGCAGGAGCGTGCTGATCCAGTCGTTGAGCCGCTTGCCGTCAAGGTCGCCGGGCGTGGTGATGCCGACCGAGGCGACTTCATCGTCGTGTTCGTGGTCGGGTTTGAAGCTGTGTTGCCAGGTGGGTACGAGGCCCTCGGTCGCGAGGTGCAGCGACGCGTTGAACTCATCTGGGTGATGCTGCGTGAAGAGCGCATAGAGGCCGGCGCGCGCAATCTTTACGGGAAACTCGGCCGGAAAAGCCGGAAACTTCAGTCGCTGCAGCGTGCCGCCGGGCACAATCGCGTCGCCGGGTTTCAGCACCGTTTCCCAGTCAGAAAACACGAGCACCGCGGCTTCACGCGCAGCTGCGAGGTCCGCCGCGGCGAGGCTTTTCACCGGAAGCAGCGCGAGGTCCATCTCGGGATCGGGTCCTTCGTTCATCGTCAGCCCCGCCTTGCCGACAGGCAGTTGATAAACGCCGCCCCACTCGAACGGATACTCCGGTTCGAGAAACTGCGGATCGATTTCCGTCGCACGGCCAAGGTTGAAGCCGCCAACGTTGAGCACCTGATCGATGGGCACTGCTGCATCCTGCGTGCGGTGGATTTTCGCCGCCGCGTTCATGCGCTTAAGGCGCGATTCCAACGCGTCGAGGTCGGCGGCGGACACAAGATCAGTTTTGTTGAGGAGAATCACATCCGCAAACGCGATTTGCTCCTTTGCCTCGGGTGCATCGTCGAGGTGGAGCAGTACGTGTTTCGCATCGACCATGGTGACAATAGCGTCGAGCCGGTAATGGTTCCGCATATCTTCATCGGTGAAAAACGTCTGCGCCACAGGACCTGGATCGGCAAGACCGGTGGTTTCGATGAGGATAGCGTCCAGCTTGTCTTTGCGTTTCGCGAGACGGTTGAGGATGCGAATAAGATCGCCGCGCACCGTGCAGCAAATGCAGCCATTTTTCATCTCAAAAAGCTCCTCGTCGCTTTGAATAACGAGCTGGTTGTCCACGCCAACCTCTCCGAATTCATTTTCGATCACGGCAATTTTTTTGCCGTGCTGCTCCGTGAGGATTCGGTTAAGGAGAGTCGTTTTACCAGAGCCAAGGAAGCCGGTCAGGACCGTCACAGGAACGGGATGAGAGATGTCGTTATTCATGGGAGTTTGTGGATCGTTTCTAATTATTGTGACTCGCCGGGCATGAACCCATGGGGGCTTATGCCGCAGTTTCTGTGCGGACATAATTGATAATCAATTATCAATAAAGACAACTGTTCGCCCCTTGATGGTTTTGCCGCACCTCGGCTTACGCGCTTTTGCTACACTTCGCGCAATCGCCGTAGAGAACGATCTCGTGGCGTTTGACGGCAAATCCTAATGGAGCGAGATTATGCACGCCTCGCACGCACCCCAAAAGGCTGAAAAGGTGCTGGCAGTGATCACAAAAAAAGAAGTGGTGGTGCTGCCGTGCGGCGGTCTCGTAGTGAGGAGGAACGCCAGGAATCTCAACCAGCCTAACCTGTCCTTCATCGACAAATTGCTTCAGGGCACGATAAACCGTGGCGATGCCCAATTTCGGGATTTCTTTTTGGGCCTCTTCGCAGATCTCCGGCGGCGTTAAGGGACGCTCAGCGCTCGTAATCACGTTGGCCAGAACCGCCTTTTGCCGAGTCGTATAGAGCATTTGATGAAATTAACCTAACAACTTATGATAATCAAATATCGTTTTAGGTGATCCAGTCGCTCTGTTTCAGCCCGCGTTGACTCCTCGCTCAGCGCCTCTCGTCGGGGCGGTTTGTAACGTATTACGTTACAAACCGCCCCCGACGACCCTCTGAATTTCATCCACCGTCAGGATTGCAGCCGCATAACCGTTTCGCCAAGTTCGGCCCATGCGTCTTAGTCATTACTTTTTCGTTTTGGTTTTATTGGTCACCCCGGCCTTCTTGCACGCCCAGCGCGAAAAGCTGCCGCCCGAAGATCTGGCGATTGTTAAAGAAAAATGGCCCGAGGCAAAGCGCACCTCCACCAGCCTTCGCTACATCGTGCTCACTGAAGGCCAAGGCGAATCACCCAAGCCCGGCGACCTAGTTCGGGTCGTCTACAAGGGCTCGCTGCTCAACGGCAAAGTCTTTGACGAAGCTCTCGACCCCGCCAAAGCGTTCGAATTCCGCGTCGGTCGCGGCAACGTAATCGATGGCTGGGACCAGGCATTGCAACTCATGCGCCCCGGCGAAAAGCGCCTGCTCATTATCCCCCACGAACTCGCCTACGGCACCCGTGGACAACCTCCCGGCATCCCCAAGCGAGCCACCCTCGTTTTCGAGGTGCAGTTGCTTGATTTCAAAAAGTAACCGCTCGGCTGCTCAGCCGAGCGACGCCTTCACCCGCGCCGACTCTTTGCGCCAGATCTCCAGCAGCGCCTTGAAATCCTGTTCTTTCGTGCTGCTCTCGATCGTGAAATCTAACTTGCCTGCTTCCTGTAGCTCGCACTCCGCCGTACCGAGCCGGTGCGCGATCTCCGCCTCGCTGTCCTGACCGCGGCCAAGCATGCGATGGCGCAACTCCGCCAGCGGCACCTTCAAAAACACGGTCGCCAGATGCCGCTTCAAGAGCGGGTTTTCACGCGCTGCCTGTCGAAAGTTTTCCACGCCTTGCACATCGACATTGATCATCAGACTGTGCCCCTGCGCCAGCGGCTCCAACACCGACGATGCCAGCGTGCCGTAGCGGTTCTTCTTATGAACCCAAGCCCACTCTAAAAACGCCCCCGCTGCCACCTTCGCGTCAAACTGCACTGGCGAGAGAAAGTGATAATCCACGCCATCCACTTCGCCCGGCCTCGGCGGCCGCGTCGTTGTCGTAACCACGCGCAAAAAGCCCGGCACTTCATCGACCATGCGCTTGCACAGCGTCGTCTTCCCCGAACCAGCCGGTCCCGCCAGCACCAGCAGCACCGGAGCGGACAACCCGAATTCAGACTTCACGACCACGGACCCAGAATGAGAATGCGATTTAGCGGAATGGGGCATCGGTCAGGAAAATTCGCTTCAGTAGGTGAACGCAACCACCGCGAGCAACAGCCCATACACCAGTAGACCGCCGCCCATCACCCGCGGACGCAGCCGCGTCGAAAACAGCCACTGGAAGAAATCCCTCAACCGAAACGGCGCCGAGCCCAGATAAATCGCCAGCGACACCGCCACAAACACCGCCGACACCATGAACAGCCGCTGAGGTTTGTCGTTTTCCATGTACGCCGCCAGCAGCAACGGCCAGCCCGCCAGCAGCGTCAGCACGCTCAACCCGCGCACCGCCAGAAAATCCGGCACATAAAAAAACGCCAACCCGGCCAAAGCACCAAAAAGCCCCACCCAGGCCTGCGGCGTCGAAAACACCACCAGATCCGCCGCCGACAGATTCCACACCACGTACAGAAACCACAGCGCCCCGCCGCCAAAAAACACCAGTGCCCCCGCACGCGAGCGCGGCAGCGCCTTAAACGTGGATTGCACCGCCGAACTATTGAGCAGAAACAGCACGCCGAGCGTGACCAAAAATAAACCGGGCAGGAGCGTGGCAAGCGTGAGCGACATCAGGATTTAATTATGGAAAGGAAACAGCCCGGCAAACTCCGGCCCGAAAGGCAAGAGCGCGCCGCAGCCACAATGAAGGGAACCGGCTATTTTTGAACACGAAGAAAGCAAAAAACACCAAAGCCCGCCACTTTGTTTCCTTATCTTCTTCGCTTCTTCGCCGTTCCAAGTGCCAACCACGGTTATAAAAAATGCTCGACCGGTTCAGCCCACGCCCGTCAGCACCAGCTCGCCGTAAAGCGAACTCACGCTCGTGCGCTCGATCCGCAACGGCACGCGTTGCCCGATCAACCGCGGATTCGCCTCGAAAACCGCCACGCGGTTACCGCGCGTGCGCCCGGTGAACCGCTCGCCCGACTTGTCCGGACCTTCGACCAACACTTCCTCGATCTTGCCGAGCAGCGTCGCATTCCGGCGCAGCGAGTTCTTCTGCAAAATTTCCAAGAGCGCCTGATTGCGCGCCTCTTTCACCTCCTCCTGCACCTGATCGCCCAGCACCGCGGCCGGCGTGCCCGTGCGAATCGAGTACTTAAAAATATACGCCATGTCGTAGTTGCACGCCTCGAACAGCTCGCGCGTCTGCGCAAAATCTTCCTCCGTCTCGCCGGGGAACCCCACGATCACATCCGTCGAAAAATACATGTCCGGCCGCACCGCGAGCAGCGCGTCGACGATCTCCTTGTACCGCTCGCTCGAATACGGCCGGTTCATCGCTTTCAGGATGCGGTTGCTGCCCGACTGCATCGGCAGGTGCACGTATTCACACAACTTCGTCAGTCGCCCAAACGCCTCCACCAAATCCTGTTTGAAACCGCGCGGATGCGGCGACGTGAAACGAATGCGCTCGATCCCGTCGATCGCGTGCACGCGCTCCAGCAGCTGCACAAACGGCGTCACCCCGCCCTCGTGCGCATAGTCGCGCCGACCATAACTGGTCACAATCTGCCCGAGCAGTGTCACCTCTCGCGTGCCGCGCTCCGCCAGCTGCTCACACTCGCGCACGATCTCCTCCATCGGCCGCGAACGTTCGTCACCGCGCGTCTTCGGCACGATGCAAAACGCGCAATCCATATTGCAGCCCTGCTGGATCGACACGAACGCGCTCACCTGCGGCGCATTTCCCGCCTCGTCGACCAGATGATCGCGAATCGTGTTTTGCGAACCCGCCTCCTCCGCGATGTCGATGATCGTCTCGCCAATTGGCACGCCCGCCTCGCGCGCCGCCCGCAGATTGTCGAGGTAGCCCGGCACTTGGTGAAATTTTTGCGTGCCCACGATCAAGTCGAGATCGGGTAACCGCTCCAACAACTCCGCGCCGCGGTTCTGCGCCATGCAACCGAGGATGCCGAGAACGAAGTCGGGATTCTTGCGTTTCCGCTTTTGCAGATAGCCCGCCTTACCGATGGCCTTTTGTTCGGCCGCGTCGCGCACGCTGCAGGTGTTGAGCAGCAGGATATCGCAATCGTCCTCCGAGTTGACGATCCGGTAACCGCGACCGCGCAACATCGCTGCGACCGCTTCGCTATCGCGCTCGTTCATCTGACAGCCGTAGGTTTTTATGTAGACGCGGTTCATACCAGAAGGGACACCCGCACGCTGCGGGAACGGTTCTAAGTAGGCACCCCGCCCCGAGGGTCAAACGGGAAAGCAGGATTACCGTGCAGCCAACTGCTTCAGCAGCCTAAGCCGCAGGTCGGAATTTCGATGGTCATTCCGACGCTTTACGCTCAAAACACCGCCATTCGGATGAGCGCCACCCCCTCAAACTCGCGAACCAGTTCAGCCATCTGCTTCCCTTGGTTCACCCTCGCCGCCAGCGCGCTTGCCGTTGTCGTCTGGTTTTGGCCGGGGTCATTTGAAGCCCTCGCCTACCAGCGCGCGGAAATCCTCGGCGGCGCGTGGTGCCGCTTGCTCACCGGGCACTGGGTGCATTTTTCGGGCAGCCATCTCTTTTGGAATCTCGCCGTCCTGCTTCCCGCCGGCATGTGGCTGGAGCGCCGCAACCCCGCCGCACTGCGTTGGACCCTCGCGCTCTCGCCGCTCATCATCGGGCTCGCACTATTGGCGTTCGATCCGTCGCTCGCCACCTACGCCGGGCTTTCGGGCGTGACGTCCGGCGTTCTCGTCGCGCTCGCCGTTCACGGCCTGCGCACCCAACCCGACGCACGCCGCTGGTGGCTGGCGATGCTGACGCTGTTCGCGGTCAAAATCGCCGTGGAGTCTTTCCGCGGACGCCCGCTCAACGCCGCTCTCGCGGCCCAGACGATCCACAGCGTTCCGCTCGCCCATCTCGTCGGCGCCGCCACCGGTGCCGCGGTGGTTTTCTGGCGGCGCGGAAAATTGCGTCGCCGCGCGCCTCCGCATCATTTTTCCTCTTTCCTCATGGGCTTCTTCGACCGTTTTTCCGCCAACAAAAACACCCCGTCTAACCACGCCGAAGTCAACGGCACACCCGCGCCCGCCACGCCGTCGCCCGTCGGCAGCGTCAAGGCCCAGCTCCTCGCTGCGCGCGAAAAACTGGAAGCCAAAGACCTGCCCGGCGCACTCGCTGTTTACGAAGAACTCCTGCGCACCTCCGGCGACCGCGCCGACGTGCTGGTCGCACTCTCCGGCGATCTCGGCACCTGCGGCCACGTTGACCAGATCATCGAACTCGTCGCGCCCCGCTACGACGCCGAACTCCACGGTCCCGCCACCGGCCTCAACCTCCTGCAAGCCTACCTCGCCACGCGCAACACCAACGCCGCGCAACACCTCCTCGACATCCTTTTCTCGCTCAACCAACCCGAACTCACTCAGCGTCTCCACGGTTTCTCCAACGCCCTCGCCGAACTCCTCGAAGCCGAGCGCCGCGGCCAGCTGCCCCCGCCCTCCGCCGCCGGAACCGATTCAGCTGCCACAAACGGCGGACCGCCGCCAATCAAGACCATGCACCTCGTCAGCATCAGCCGCCCCATTTGGTCCTACGGACTCGAAGGCGTGGCCAACCTGCTGCCGCCGAAGGAAGACGCCAAACGCCGCGTCGCCTTCGCCCAACTCGCGCTGCCCGAGGAACGCGACTGGCTGAAAAAAATGGGCCAGCCTGAAGACGACCTTGCACGCCTCAGCCGCGGCCTGCCGCTCTGGCTCTGCGAGACGATGTATTTTTGTCCCCACTACGCGCCCATCGCCGCCATCGCCCTAGCCGGCAAGGAGCACTACGGCATCTTCGCCTCCGAGTGGACGACCGACAACATCCGCCAACTTGTCGACACCACCAGCGGTGGCCTCGACTACGTCTTCACCGGCGCACTCCGCCACAACAACGGCGACTACAGCCTCGTGCTCCGCCTCTGGGAGATCAAAAAATTCCGCGAGCGCAAAACCTTCCAACTGCACTGGACGCCTGCCACCGCCAATGCCGAGCTCAACGCCCTGCTCGAGCAGCTACGCCTGTTCATGGAATTCACGACCTACCCCGCCGGCAACGGCCTTGCCTACGCGCCACCGCCAAACCCCTTCGCCTGGAGCGACACCCTCGGCACTTCGCTTTCCTTCTTCCTCGCGGAAAAAGCCGTGCTGCCGAAAGAGCAAATCCCGCACCCCGCCGAAAGTCTCGCCCGCATCGCCGCCCGCGCCGCCGCCTCGGAAACCGCCTCACTCGCCTGGCTCGCCCTGCGCGACCGCGCGCCCAAGCTCGCCATCACCAGCGCCATCCCGCCCGACGCCAAACTCGCCGACACCCCGCTCGTCGATGAAGCCAGGACCGTCCTCGGACTTTAGTTCAACCGCCCGCCTGCCGTGACCGCGCCCGAGCTCATCGCTCACCTGCGCTCGCTCAAAAACCCGGTCAACATTGCCGGTCAGCGCAAGTTCGGCATCACGCCACAAACCGAACACCTCGGCATCAGCGTCGCCGTGCTGCGCCCCTTGGCTCGCGCACACCACAAGAACCACCCGCTCGCGCTTTCCCTCTGGGCCAGCGGCATTCACGAGGCGCGTATCCTCGCCGGTCTCGTCGAAGACGCCACCAAAACCACCCGCGCCCAGTGCGAACGCTGGGCCCGCGACTTCGACTCATGGGATCTTTGCGACCAGGTCTGCGGCGAAGTTTTCCCTTACACGCCCTTCGCCGTCGAAATGGCGCTGCAATGGACCGACCGACGCGCAGAGTTCGTGAAACGCGCGGGTTTCGTCCTGATCGCACGCATGGCCGTCCGCCGCAAAGACCTGCCCGACGCGCTCTTCATCGAGTTCCTGCCCGTCCTCCGGCGTGAGGCGACCGACGACCGCAACTTCGTGCGCAAGGCCGTCAACTGGGCACTACGCCAGATCGGCAAACGCAACCCGGACCTCCGCCGCGCAGCCCTTGCCGAAGCGGAAGCCATCGCCAAAATCGATTCCCGCGCCGCCCGCTGGATCGCCAAAGACGCGCTCCGGGAATTACGAAAACAAAAATAGCCGGTGTGCAATGGGTGGGCCAATCCGAGCAAAGCGACAGTCCGTCACCGTCCCCGGTGAGCCGCGGCTCGTCGGGACGCCTCGCCCTACCGTCAATCTCTCGCGCGAGCCAAAAATCGCGTCTGGGTTTTCGCCTTCGAAAACTTCGCCGCTACGACGCGGACGCCAGCTGGCCGCAGCCGGCCGCGATATCGATGCCGCGCCGCTGTCGCACCGTGCTCGGCAAGCCGTACTCCGCCAGCACCGCTTGAAACCGTTTCGCCGCCTCAGCGCCGCCAGGAGCGCCGCCGTATCCAGCCGTTGGATTCAACGGAATGAGATTCACCTGAGCCTGCATGCCCAGCAACAACCGTCCGACGGCGTGCGCTTGCTCAGCCGTGTCGTTTTTGCCTTCGATCAACGCCCATTCAAAGAAGATGCGCCGGTCGAGCTTTTGCCCGTAGTAACGACACGCCGCCATCAACTCGTCGAGCGGCCAGCGCTTTGCCACCGGCACCAGCGCCTCACGCTCGTCCGCCGTCGCCGCGTGCAGACTGACGGCGAGATGCACCGCCCGCGCCTCGTCGGCCATGCGAATGATGCCCGGCACCACGCCGACCGTGCTGAGCGTGATTTTCCGCGCACCGAGCGCCAGACCGTTGCCGTCGCGGATGATGTCGCACGCCTTCATCACGGCATCGTAGTTGTGCAACGGCTCGCCCATGCCCATGAGCACGAGGTTGCGCAACCGGTCGCCAGAGGCACGCAGCAGACGCTGCACATGCAGAGCCTGCGCCACAATTTCACCGGTCGTCAGCTGACGCTGAAACCCCATTTGTCCCGTCGCGCAGAAAACGCAGCCCATCGCACAGCCGACTTGGCTGCTCACGCACGCCGTCACGCGACCGGTGAAACGCATCAGGACCGTTTCAATTTTTGCACCGTCGTGCAGCGAAAGCAGCACCTTGCGCGTGAAACCATCGCTACTCTGCTGCTCCCGCGCGACCGCCGGAATCCCCAGCGTGCATTCCGCCTCAAGTCGCGTCCGCAAGCGCGCGGGCAATTCGGACATCGCCACAAAAGAATCCACGCACTCGAAATATAAATAGTTCCACAACCGTGCGGCATGCACCGGGCTCAGTTCCCACGACTCCACGAGCGCGCGCAGCTCAGCACGGGTGAGCTCGAAAAGGTTTTGCGGCGTGGCGGAAACGTTCACGGCCTGAAGCAAGGCGAACCGAGCCGCCGCCTCAAGCCCTCCGCGCAAATAATCGCGGCCAGACTCAGATTTTCCGAGCAGGCGGATCGTCGGCCTTGCCCTCGTAAGCATGCACCGAACGAGCCGAATCACCCCAACGCGGTAAATTCGCCCGCCGCCAATCATGCGAGTGCTTGATATCCGCGAGCACCTCGGGATCAGCGGCGCGCAACATCAACTGATTGAGCGCGGCATAAGCCACATCTTCAGGACTGAGGTGCAACGATTCGGCCAGGCGACTGACAGGGCCGTATTCTTCATCATCCAGACTGAGCTTAATAACAGGCATAACATCCTCCTTTTTTGGGGTTTGGCTAAAAGCGATTCCTGACGCTGTACCTGAAAGACTAGCCCACGGGATCGTCTGCAAGCAACGCCAGACTCCCGACCGCACGTCGGCCCCATGTATTGAAACGGCTATTACAAAAACAACAGGGAAGCACCCCCGTGAGACGCCAGCGTCCTACGGCGCTTTACAAAAAAACAAACCGCACCCCGCGCCTTCCGCCAGTAGACTGCACCTGACACCACTACGCTTATTTTTACATTAATTTTCCACGCCAACCACCTTGTTTTTCACGTTTTTTCTCCTCGTAAAAAGCGTTAGCCGAAGCCACTTAACATCACCTAAAGCACGTACATTCTGAGTTAAAAACCGCCGCAATAACGTGTAGGGGTTTCCCCGCTTTCATCGGCCATGCCGACTTAACGATGGCAGAATGAGGTCAAGCTCTTTATCGGTAAGTCCATGCCTCTAGTCGATCAACGCCGCGACTATAACCCACCAGCTTTTTCAGAAAAAGACGCGGAGCATAATCCATTTCAACAGCTCGGGCCGTGGCGCCAGGAAGCAGAAGACCACTTTCACGGCCAGCCGCAGAAAAGCCAGTTCGCCGCTTCGACCATCGAACGCCTCGCTCCACACCCCTCCTCCTTTCCTCCAGCTTAATCCGTGCGCTACCTTCAATCCACGCCTCCTTTTGCCGCGCTACCTGATGCGCGCGGCAAAAACGACAAGCCGCCACCTGCGCCCTTGCTGGCCGCAGCTGTGCACGCGCAAAGCGAAGGTGTGCTGATCGCCTCACGCCGATGGACGCGCAACGGCCTGAGAATCATTTTTGCCAATGAAAGTTTTTGCGCGCTGACTGGCTTCACCGGCGCGGAGTTGCGAAAACGCGGCAACGGATTCCTCCACGTCAACCGCAAGGATATCATTCAGCTGCAAAGCTGGCAAAAAAACCTCACGCCCGGCAGCACTCTCGGCGGCGAAGGCCTGCTCACGCGCATGGACGGAGTACAGGTTTACGCGTCTTGGAGCTATTGTTCGGTTTCGGATGATAAAGGCCGCATCACCCATATCGTCGCCACCTATCGCGACCTAACCGAAAAACGCGAGTTGCAGGAGCAGCTCATGCACTCCCAACGCCTCGACGCCGTCGGCCGACTCGCGGGCGGCGTGGCCCACGATTTCAACAACCTGCTCTCCGTCATCAACGGCTACTGCGAAATGATGGCCTCCAAGCGCAGCATACGCCGACTCGCTACGCGCGAGCTGGGCGAAATCCATCAAGCTAGCCAGAAAGCCGCCCTCCTCGTGCGCCAGCTGCTCGCCTTCAGTCGGCGCCAGCCGAACAACCCGCAGATCATCAATCTCGATCAATTGGTTCGGGAAAACTCACACATCCTCTCGCGCCTACTGAAGCCGTCGCGCTCACTTGAGTTATCCCTGACCGCAGAGACGGCCAACATCCGCGTCGACCCGATCCAGATTCAACAAGTCCTGCTCAACCTCACCATCAACGCCCGCGACGCCATGCCCGAAGGCGGCACCGCCACGATTTCCACCGGCGTGCGGATGGCCCGGGCGGACAACAACAGCAACACCGCCCCGACACCGCATGCGCTCCTGACCCTGTCCGACAACGGCTCCGGCATGGACGAAGAAGTGCGCGCACACATCTTCGAACCATTCTTCACCACCAAAGAGACAGACAAAGGCACCGGCCTCGGGCTTGCGCTCGTCTACGGCGTCGTGCAACAGAGCGGCGGCTTCATCCGAGTCCATAGCTCGCCCGGCCTAGGATCGACCTTTGAAGTATTTCTCCCGCTGATCGACAAACCCGCCCGGCAGCGCAGCAATGCCGTGCCTTCGCTGCCCGCGACGCAAGGCCGGGAGCACATCCTGCTCATCGAGGAGGACGAAGTGCTACGAAAAATGGTAGCCGAGATTCTCAGCGCCGATGGCTACACCGTGGACGACGTGGAAACCTCGGGCTCCGCTCTGGCGTTACTCAAGAGCCAACGTCTTCCGATCAACCTAATCATCGCGCAGATCGGAGCCAAGCCGAGCCGCGACGACGGCATTCTCGCCCACAGCCTGCATTTCATGCTGCCCAATGTGCGCGTGCTCTCCATCTGCAATCCCGACTGCGAGGCATTTCCGGATCTCAATCCTGCGATGCAAGCCTGTCTGCCAAAGCCTTTCACGCTCAGCGCCCTGCTTAAAGCGGCCCGCGCGCTTTTGGATGCTAAACCGACGGCGAGCGCGCACCATTGACGTCTGCCCGTCAGGCTCATTGAGCTTGCCCAGCATGCAGCTCGATCTTCTACCCACGCGCACGGGCAGCGCCGCCGAAAACATGGCGGTGGATTTTTTGCTGCTGCAACGCTACCCAACGCAGACACACGCCCGATTCCGCCACTATGACTGGCACCGTCCGTCGTTTACTTTTGGATACAGTCAGCCGCTCGCGTTTGTCCACGCCCAGTTGCCCGCAGGGGAAACCGTCGAACTCTGCCGCCGACCCACCGGTGGTGGCGTGGTCGACCACCGCGAAGACTGGACGTACGCGCTTGTCATCCCGCACAATCACTCACTGCACGAGGAACGCGCCACCGAGTCCTATCGCCTCGTGCACGCGTGCATCGCCGAATCGCTCAACCAACTCGGTGAACCTGCCGTGTTGCAACCACCCGCCGAAAAAAAAGCCTCCGACCCAGCAGGCTGCGGGCCCGGGGTGTGCTTCACGAAAGCGGAGCCCTTCGACGTCATACACCCGCAGACCTTGGCAAAAATCGCTGGCGCCGCCCAGAAGCGTTCGCGACAAGGACTGCTTTTCCAAGGCTCGATCGCGCGCAAAGCCGTTTCACCACAACTAGATTGGGAAACATTTGAAACCCTCCTGACCGCCCGACTGGCACAGGTTCTCGGATGGCCCGCAACGACTTGCGCCTGGCCCGAGCTATCAGAAGACGAAATATCAGCGCTGACCGAACAGTATTCGTCCGCAGCGTGGAACGCCTTCCGATAATGTCCGTCATTGCCCTTGCACGGCTTCTGCTTTGCCTACTGGGCAACTACAAAGCCGACACAGCACAACTCATGTCATCGAGCCTCTCATCTTCGCCGCTCACACCGTCAGTCAGCATCTGCATCCCAGCCTACAAAGCCGAGGCTTTCATTGCAGAAACGCTCGCCTGTGTACGCGGCCAGACGTTCACCGACTGGGAGCTCATCGTAACGGAAGACGGCACCAAAGACCGCACCGAAGAGATCGTCGCGGCTTTTGCCAAAACTGCCCACCAAGCCGTCATCTACAACCGCCACGCCGTCAACCAAGGCCTGCCCTCCACGCGCAATACCGGCATCAAATCGGCGCGCGGCCAATGGATCGCTTTTCTCGACTCCGATGATCTCTGGCTGCCGAACCACCTTTCATCCCTCGTCGACCGGGCCGTAAAAAGCAACGACGACATCGTATTTGCCGGCTCGATACGCTTCGACCACGACACAAAGAATACCGTAGGCGAAAACATCCCGACGCCCGAGCAACTTCAGTCCCTGCCCATCGCGCTCTATATGGGATCACTCTCGATCATGCCATCGTCAGTCATGATCAAGCGCCACGCCTTTGAACGCTTCGGTTTGATTTCCGCGGAATTCCCCCACGTCAACGACACGGAATTCTGGCTCCGCGTCCTGCGCGGCGGCGGCCGGATCAGCTACGCCGGAAACGCAACCTGCCTCTATCGCCAGCATGCCGGCTCGATGTCAAAGCGATCCTCGGAGATCCTCGAAGACAGCGCCCGCCTCTGCCAAACTTATCGAGACTGGTCAGTCCTCCCGCCTGCAGGCAAACGCTCTCGCTCGGCCAATCTCTACCGCTGGGCCGCCCAGGCCGCACTCGCCGCCGATCCGATTCAGGCCTTCCACCTACTCAAGCGTTCCCTGCGCATAGACCCGTTCAACTCAAAATCACTACTTAGTTTCCCTCGTTTCGCCCTGCGATCATTCTCACACCGGCGAAGCACAGCCTGATGTCCCGCCCACAGGAAAAACACACCGGCTCACACCGGAGCCTTTCCATTTCACCTAGTCCCGCTTTAATTTCAGGGCATGCCATTAAAGCCGGATGACCTCTCCATCGGTGTCACCATGTACCGCCGCCTCGAGTACCTCGAGGAAGCGCTCGACTCCGCCGTCAATCAGACGGTCCCGGTAAAAGTCATCCTCTACGACGACGGCTGCCAAGATCCGGATGGCCTTAACCGCATCCTCAGCCACTTCGGCGACCGCCTCGTCTACCACAAAAACCCCCGCACGCTCGGCCTGTTCCAAAACATGAATCAGTGTATTTGGAAAAGTCCTACGCCCTGGCTTTCCATCCTACACGACGACGATGCCCTGAGCAAAGATTTCGCCGAACGCATACTGGAGGCCGCTCCGGCGGTTGGCGAATGCGACCTCTTTTTCGGCGGCACAAGCTACATGAACAGCGCCAGCCAAGTATTCCATCGCATGGGCTTGCCGCCAGGAGAACGCTGGCGACGCATCAGCGCCACCGAGTACGCCTGGAAAAACTGGTTCTCGTTTCCCGGACAACTCATGCGTGTTGAAGCGGCGCAAGCCGCAGGCGGTTTCCCGGAAAAATCCATTTACACCGGCGACTGGGAACTGTGGTTCCGCCTCGCCCATCAACGCGGGGCCGTGCAACTCGGCGCAGACCTCGCCCGCCATCGCGCTCACCTCGGTGGCGACCGCGGCACCACCGCCGCCACCAAGACCGGGCGCAAAGTCGCCTGCTGCGCCATGCAGGTGAAGCGCAACCTCGCCCGCTTACGTACCACGGGCGCAGAGCCGCGTTTTGACCGTCGGCAATGGCTCCGTGCCTACGGCCCACTCTATCGCGATCTCCTCGTTTACTCCTGGAAAATGCCGGGCTGGCTGCTCCGCTACAACCGGCGCCTGCTGCTCATCAGCGAACCAGCCGGACGCATCTCGCGGTGGCTCAATCAAGTGTCACGCTGGTTCGGCAATCCCGGCATCCGCCTCGCCGGCCTCGCCCGCAGCCTCGGCGAACGCCTCGGCTATAAACCGCCGCAGACTTTTTAGCCCTTGCTTTGCTGCGCCACGAAAGCGCGGCTTCCTCCTTCGGCGCGCCCCTTCGGCCTGGCCGAAACCAGCGAACACGCCCAATAGTACCACGTGGACAAGCGGAGCCAGTCGCGGCGCAAGGATTTCATCAACAGAGCCCGCGCTTCCCGCGGATTTTGCTTTAACAACGTGCGTCCGGCATAACGGTACAAACTGGCTGCCTTGGGCTTACGAATTGCCCGGGGGATGGCGCTCCAATCAGCATACTCATCGTACAACCGCGCCAACTCGAGAAGACTGGCCGTGTGTTGGCACGTCATCGCGCCTCCGTGCCGACGATAAAGACAGGTGTGATCCCGGGTGAACCCAAACGTGTTGCCCGCCGCCGCCAAGCGAAACCACAGTTCGGTATCGTTACACACCCGATACTTTACATTGACGGAGCCCGCCTTCAACAAGGCCGGACGGCGCACCATGGCAGATGACGGCAAAATGATGAGATCACCCGTGAACAGAGACACCGGAAAGGCCGCGAGTTCATGCTCCCGTTGCGGCACATCATGCAAAATCCGACCGGTATCCGAATCGAATGCCGTCGAAGCCGCACAGACTACGGCGGCGCGGGTTTCCGCGCCGACACGCACCAAATCCTCCAGATGCATCGGCTTCCAAAGATCATCGGCATCAAGAAAGGCGACCCACTCGCCGACGGCTTGATCGATGCCTGTATTTCGTGTTGCCGGTAAACCTTGGTTCGTCTCATGCCGAAAGTACACCACCCGCTGCGTGACCGTCTTGGCAAAACTCCGCACGATCTCCTCCGTCTCACCTGCCGAACCATCCTCAATCACAATGAGCTCCCAAGCGGTGTGCGTTTGCATGGCGACGCTCTCAAGCGTCGCTAAAATAAAGAGATCGGCTCGATAGGCCGGAACACAAATACTGACCAATGGCAAATAGGGTGTTTCCACGCAGAAACAGGGGTATTCCCTAGTCATACGAGCAGGACTGCACCACACAAGCCAATAATCTGCGATAACAGGCCGTCAGCCAAACTCTTTTCTTGGACAACGAAAAAACTGGAACAGTTGTCCTGTTCATCCATCAGTTGCGAGCGTGCTGCTCAGCGCATTTTTGACGAAAGCTTCCTGCCAATAGCCGAGATTTTGCCCGGCCAGGAACGTCTCTCCTCCGGAAACTGCGCTGAATGGCCATCAGGCCACCTTCCATCACATTCATGACGCTCGCACTCGCCTCCTACGCCACAGGGAAATTTCTCCCCCTGCAAAAAGAGCTGCATGAATCTGCTTCGCGCCAGGGCATCACCCAGCACTTTGCCTACAACCGCGACGATCTCACCCAAACGGCTTACTACAAAGCGAATCGGAGCATCCTCGACGAGCCCTGCGGCGCGGGTTTCTGGGCATGGAAACCTTTTTTCATCCTCGAAACGTTAGCGCAACTAAAGGAGGACGACGTGTTGTTTTACTGCGACGCCGGCTCGCTCTTCCTGCAAGACCCCACGCCTCTCACTGAAATCTGTCAGCGCCACCCGCAAGGCCTTGTGCTCTTCGACGCCCGCCCGCTGACCAACCGCGCCTTCACCAAACGCGACTGCTTCGTGCGCCTCGGCTGCGACGCGCCAGAGTTTTGGGATTCGACCAAAGTGATCGCCACCCTACTGGTCGTCCGCAAAGGCGCCGCTTCCCTCGCCTTCCTCGCTGAATGGCTCCACCACTGCCAGGATCGCGCCGCGATCACCGACGACCCGTCCACCAGCGGACTACGCGAACTCAAGGGCTACCGTCAACACCGCTGGGATCAGTCGATCCTCTCCGTGCTCGCGGCCAAACACCAACTGGAGACGTTTCGCAGCCCGACAAAATGGGGAAACTTCCTGAAGCTGCCTGCGTTCTGCGAAGCAGGCGAAGAGATCGTCTCGCCTTACGACCTGCCGCCAAAAATTACTGCCTACGCGGATCAGCCTCAGGCCAATTCTCCCTACGGCACGATCTTCCTCATTAACCGCCTGCCCAACTTCGACCACAAAAAGCCCTACCAACCCGAACCACTCCGCATGCGCATTAAGGCCCGTCTCAGGCCACTCGTCCAAAGGCTGCGCGGTCTCCTCCGCTCCAGCTAACCCATCTTCGCTACCGCCGATGCCGCCTCAAAGCCCCCTCCTGATTTCGATCATCACCGCCACCTTCAATTCAGCGGCGTCAATTCAGGCGTGCATTGCATCCGTCGCCAGCCAAACCCACCGCCCGATCGAACATATCTTCGTCGACGGCGACTCGAAGGATCAAACCGTGGAGCTGCTCAAGGCCGCCGAGCGACTGTATCCGCATGTCCGTTACATTTCAGAAAAAGACACCGGCGTGTACGATGCGATGAACAAAGGCCTGCGCCTGGCCAAGGGAGACTACATTTATTTCCTTGGAAGCGACGACCGCCTCTCCAGTCCCTCGGTGCTGGAGGAGCTGTTCGGCAAAATGTCCGAGCCCGGCCACAGCGTCGTCTATGGCAACGTAAAGATCATCGGCGCAGGCTTTGAGTGGGCTAAAAACGGCACACTATACGACGGCGCATTCGACTTACCCAAACTCATCTCCCGAAACATCTGCCATCAGACTATTTTTTATCCCCGCTCGACGATCTCGGCAATCGGCCAATACGACACCCGCTACCGCGTAACAGCAGATTGGGACTACAACCTGCGCGCCTTTGCCCACACCTCCTTTGAATACCGGGAAGTGACCGTGGCGGACTACAATACCACAGGCTTCAGCTCGCAGCATGACGACCTGCACTTTGTCTACAACTACGCCGAAGATCTAATAAAACGATTCGGTGGCTCGCTGTTTTCCCGGCGCTACAAAGGCGCCGCCGAGTTTCTCGGCGAGGCCGGCTTCATGCGTCTGCGTCAGCGCAAACGCTCCGGCCTGCGCTACCTCGCCGCCGCGTGCTACCACTCACCAGCCTACATCGGCGAAGTACTCGGCAAACTATTCCGACGCAGCCGAACCCATAAAAACACCCAATAATCTTCGTTAAAAGAAACGCCGCCACCCGAAAGAGTGACGGCGTTGAAAAGCATCCGGCGAAGCGGCCTGCGCCCGAAAGCGATCAGCGATTCGGAATCATACCCTTCATCATATCGCCCATGCTGGGCATTTCTAACTTCTGGTAATCAGCCGGCGGTGCAAACAGCGAGTCAGCAAGCGAGCGCTTCTCCACTTTAGTCGCTTCCATGCGAAAATCTTCGGGCGCGCCTTCTTTGGCCCGTTGGATCGTACGCAGCGGGAAGAAATTCCCCTGCTCGGCAAATTTCTGCCAAGCGCTCGCCACGGCCTTCTTGCCGCCCATCGGGCCACCTTTGCCTTGGTTCGACATCATGTACTTGCCGAGTTCTTTCGTGACCCAAATTTCGGTGCGCTTCTTGTCGGAGATGCCTGCGTACTCTTCGGCCTCGATACCGGCAATCTTCTCTTTGCGACCCGTGGGCTTGAAATCCATTTCCGCCGCCTTGCTCTCGGCCTTCTCAGCGGTGGCTTCTGGGATTTTATGCACCATGTACATCTTCTGTTCATCCATCAGCATGATCGTCTCGCGAGACTCCATGTTGATGATCATGGCAAAGGTGCCTCCCTCCTTGTGTTTTTTGTCAGGCGGAATCTGCGACTCGATGCGCAGATGTGAGCCTTTAACAAAATATGTCATAGCCATCGCCTCATCACTCCGGGAAGTGGTTGTCTTTATGTCGATTTTGCCTTCGAAGGCGAAAGCGACTGATGCTGTAAGTGCAGTGAGGATACAGGCCACCGCAAGGCGAAGAATCTGGGTGTGGGATTTCATGTCAGGTTGAGTTTATAAGGGTCAATCGCCAACGGCAGAAACCACGCGGCGACAAACCCAAGCTAACACTTCTTAGATAATTGGCAGCCAGAATTACACGTTTTCCGGCCACCCCAAGAACATCGCACCCAAAGAATCAGTTGACCCCGACGTGCCCAGGGAAACCGATCACGCCAGCGCCAACTTCCTCTTCCACGTTTTCTTCAGCCGGCAATTCATCGAGCGGCGCAAAACGCTCTGACGAAAACCCGAGCTCCTGCTGGCCTGCATGAAAGGGGTCGGGCGGATTCTTCAGCTCCTCCAAGAGCAGGCCCACGGTGGCCGACTCGCCGCCTTTTACGATTTTCTCCCGGCCCAAAAAGACCTCACGAATCGTGTACGCCTTATTCTTGACCGGGAGCTGCTTGTACAGCGCACGGACGAATTGAGGGAAACTATCATTGATGCAGACGACTCGCTGTCCTTTTACCATAGAAAGTAAGTAAGCTGATTTTTTGGAATGTGAAACTCTGGAATCAGCAAACTCGCTTATTTCCAATTTCGCGCCTTCCCGCTCACCCTTAAAACCATCGGCACTACGCTGCTTTCTCACTCAATGCGGCCTTCGTCGAAGTCGATCAAATCAGGCACGCTGATGATTTGCTCGAAGCGATCCACACAGCCCATCGCGGTCAGCGCCTGCTGCAAGAACTCGCGCCCGGCGGGCGTCAGGCCTTTTTGCACCAACTCGCGATTCCACTTCACCGCGCGGACGTCAGAGGGCAACAGCGCGCGCAACCCAGCCTCGACCGCAGCAGCATCCACCGCATCGAAGACGATTTTTTCCACCGCATTTGGCTCGATTCCGAGGTGCAGGCATAGAAAACGATCAAGCCCGCGCTTGTAGTTTTTTGCGTAGCTTTTCGGGAGTGCGCCGTGCGCTTTCACATAACGACATTTCGCCAGAAAACGCGGCAGGTAGAGCAAGCCCGTCGCAGCGTGCGGCAGGTACGGAGACGGCAGGCAAGTGAGCACTTCACCGGTCGAGCCGGGAATCGGTTGAGAGAGCATGGCAACACGCGAGCTTCGGGCTGGCGGCCCCACGCGGCAAGCAGGCAAATCACGGCTTGGATGCGACCGCGCTCCGAAACAAAACAGATTAATCCCGCCAAGCCCAAGTGGTTTTATGCGACGGGAAACCCGTTTCGACGCGATAGCCGATTTGCGCAAACAACGGCTCCAACACCGCCGACGTCGGCTGCCCGCCGCAGACATGGTAACTTGCAATGGAAAACGGATACGCTCGCGGGCGATGAAAGCCAACGCCCCCTCGATCGCCTCCACCTCGGCGCTCTCGATATCCATTTTTACAAAATCCGGCACCACGCCCGCCAGCTGGCAAGCATCCTGAAAACTCACGACAGGCACGCGTACACCTCCTGCCCCAGCAGCATCCTCCGCCACATGTGAACGCAGGCCGCGATCCGTGACAAAGGCCAATTCAGTGGTTCGGCTCCAAAGCCCGCGCGGGATGACGGTGATATTTTCCACGCCAGCCTCGGCCACATTACGCCCCAGCAACACTCTATTTTTATCATCAGGCTCAAAGGCAATAACCCGGCCGCTCGGCCCGACGAGACGGGAAAATGCGATCGACGTCGCGCCACAATATGCGCCCACATCAAAGACCACCAAACCCACTGCCGGTCGGCCCTGAGCCAAATAACCCGCCATCACATCAGCGGTCTCCGGCAGCTCCGGCAGCCAGACTTTATCCTCCGTGCCAGCAATGCGAAAACGGCGCACACCACGCCCCCGGCAATCCGCTACCTCGCGGCCCGTCTTCTCCACAAAGATCAGCTGACGCTCCAGCACGGCAAAATCGGGCAGATTCAGCCAAATCAAGCCAGCTTGACTCGCATCAAACCAGAGCTCCCGGCGGCCGCGCCGCAACCGGATGCCACGCACGCCACAATGCAACGCCCAACCACATTCTACCGCCCTAGTAGCTAACTTCCGGCCAACCGCCGTGAGCTGTCCTCGCAAGAGCAAACCATATAACCAACCAAGACCTTCGCATCGTGATAAACATGACATGGGGTAAAAAAGGCCCCACCCATGCTGCGCGTTCGTTTCTCGTATTTCAACTCTCTCGAGGCAACAACCGCGCGGTACCGAGCTGACGAAACTCGCACCCTAAGGCCACGCCTTCCAACGCCCCGACGCGAAGCGACCTGCACCGATTGCCACAACGACAAATACCAAAGCCCGTGACCAGCGAACTCACTCGCGCCTCTCTCCGCTCCTGCCCCACGAATTCTTCGTTTCTTTGTCCTTCAAACCGCCCACAGTGAGAACATGCACGCTCCCGGGTCCTCGCTTCCTGTTTCCACCGCTCCCGTCTACATGGGCCTGCCGCATGAGCGCGTGCTGCGTCCGCGGCTCTGGGTCGCTCTAGCGCTGAGCCTTCCCGTCGTCGTCCTCGCCATGGGGGAAATGATCCCCGGCGTGCGCAATTTACTCCCGACAAACCGCGTCTCCGGCTGGCTGCAATTCGCCCTCACAACACCGGTGTTTTTCTGGAGCGGCGCGTTCTTCATCCGCCGCTGGTGGAAATCCATCCGCGAACGCGATACCAACATGTTCACGCTCACCGTCACCGGCACGGGCGCAGCGTATTGCTACAGCACCGCGGCCCTGCTGTTTCCCGAAACACTCGGCACCGCCACGCACGACGCGCACAGACTGCCGCTCTACTTCGAAGCCGCCGCCGTCATCACCACCATCGTTCTGCTCGGCCAGATCCTCGAACAACGCGCCCATGCCCGCACCGACGCCGCTATCCGCGCCCTCATGGCCCTCGCGCCGCCCATCGCACACCGCATCACCGACGGCCGCGAGGAAGACGTGCCGCTCGGCGACATTCACCCCGGCGACATCCTCCGCGTACGCCCCGGCGAACGCATCCCCGTCGACGGCCGCGTGTCCGAAGGAGCCAGCTCCGTCGACGAAGCCATGCTCACGGGGGAACCGATGCCCGTCACTAAAAACCCAGCCGACTCCGTCAGCGGCGGCACGCTCAATACCACTGGCTCCTTCCTCATGAGCGCCGAGCGCGTCGGCCGCGACACCCTGCTCGCCCAGATCGTCCGCCTCGTCGAGGAGGCGCAGGAAAGCGAAGCGCCCATCCAACGGCTCGCCGACCGCGTTTCAAACTGGTTCGTCCCCACCGTCGCCTCGATCGCCTCACTCACCTTTGGCCTCTGGCTCTGGTTCGGTCCCGCGCCGTCGCTCATCCCCGCGCTCGTCAACGCCGTGGCCGTGCTGATCATCGCCTGTCCCTGCGCGCTCGGGCTCGCCACGCCGGTTTCGCTCGTCACCGGCATCGGGCGCGGTGCCCAGGCGGGCGTGCTCGTGCGCAACGTCGAGGCGCTCGAACGACTCTGCGGCACCGATACGTTGCTCATCGACAAAACCGGCACGCTCACCGAGGGCAAACCCCGCATCACCGCCGTCAACCCCACCGCCGGCCTCACCGCCGACGTCCTGCTCGCGCTCGCCGCCTCCGCCGAAAGCCCGAGCGAACACCCTCTCGCCCGCGCCATCGTGGCCGAGGCTAAAGTGCGCAATCTTCCCCTGTTGCCCTCCACCGATTTTCTGGCTCAGCCCGGTCAAGGCGTCTCGGCCCGTATCGGCGGCCAGTGGATCGAAGTCGGCCGCGCACCAAATCCTTCTAAAACCGCCAAAGAGTCAGCCACGCTCGTCGGCGTGACGATTGACCAGCGGCTGGTCGGCACCCTCGCGTTTTCTGATCCGCTCAAAGCCACCACGCCCGGTGCCATCGCCGAACTGCATCGCCTCGGCTACAAGATCATTATGGTCACCGGCGACCACGAAGGCACCGCCGCCCGCATCGCCGCCGACCTGCGGCTCGACGGCTACCACGCCGGCGCCACCCCGGCGCAGAAACAGGAAATCGTGAAAACCCTGCGCGCCCAAGGCCGCCGCGTGGCCTTCGCCGGCGACGGCATCAACGATGCCCCCGCGCTCGCCGCCGCCGATGTCGGCTTGGCGATGGGCAACGGCACCGATATCGCCATTGCCAGCGCCGGCCTCGTGTTGGTCAAAGGCGACCTACGCGGCATCGTGCGGGCGGTTCACCTCAGCCGTGCCACGCTGCGCAACATCAAGCAAAACCTCTTCCTCGCCTTCGTCTACAACTCGCTTGGCATCCCGATCGCCGCCGGCGCGCTGTATCCACTTTTCGGATGGCAACTCAACCCGATGCTTGCCGGCATCGCCATGAGCCTGAGCTCGATCAGCGTCGTCTCAAACGCCCTGCGCCTGCGCCACCTGAAGCTCTGAGCCAAGGCAGGGCCGACTAGCCCTAGTCCGCCGCGCCGCCAACTCGGATCACCTCGACAAGCAAAGGAAACGCGCTCAACCCGCACCTGCAAATTCGGCTTGGACAACGCAGCCAACATATTACACCTCACGTCCCACGGAACCACGCACCGGTTTGCCGCGTCTTAAACTCTCATGAAACCTCTTCTTGTGCTTCTTCTCGGCCTCGCCGCGCTGATGTCCGGTTGCAACACCGTCAACAGCCGCATCACCGAAAAAGCATCCCTTTTCAACGCGCTCGATCCTGCCACGCAGCAACGCCTCAAAAACTACACCCTCCAAATCGGCGACACCTCGGACATGGTCTACATCGCGTTTGGGCATCCCGATTTTATCCGGCAAAACACCACGACCGAAGGTCAGACCACAACCTGGGTCTATACCCATCGCTGGCAGGAATACGAGGGATCGCGCTTCGCTGGCTACGACCGCCGCGCCTACATCGACCGCCGTGACAACACGCGTCGAGTTTACTACGAACCCGTACGCGTAAACGTCTACCGCGACTACGAAGAGGAATTCCTGCGCGTCACCTTCAAGGACGACAAAGTCACCGCCATCGAGCAAGCGAAGCAGCGCTGAGCTCCGCAAAAAGTCGGCCGACCTTTTCAACCGCTAATTAACGCTAATAAATGCCGTAGCCATTTTTTGCTGATGGCGTTTCCCGTAGGCAGCGAGCTTGCTCGCGCTTAGCCCGAGGCGCGCCTGCGAGCGGGCGGCCTACACTACAAATTAAGCGATAAAGCTCTGGCGTTCTTTAATGGTTAAATAAAAGCCCGTCTCAGCGCGCCACCGACAGCTTATAAATAATCGTATTATTGTAAGTCTGGCCCGGCTTCAGCACCGTCGTTGGAAACGCGGACTGGTTCGGTGAATCCGGGAAATGCTGCGGTTCGAAGCAGAAACCCGAACGCCGCGCGTATACTTGCCCGTACTTGCCGGTGATCGAGCCATCGAGGCAATTACCAGCATAAAATTGAACTCCAGGTTCGGTTGAAAGCACTTCCAGCACGATGCCCGTGCGCGGCGCCTCGATCCGCGCCTGCAACGTGAGTTCGCCCGCCCGCTTCTGGTTAATCACCCAGTTGTGATCGTAACCGCCGCCACGCGTGAGTTGTTCGTCGGCCGTGTCGATGCGCTGGCCGATAGTCGTCGGTTTTAGAAAATCAAACGGCGTGCCCGCGACCGCTTGGAATTCACCCAAAGGAATCTGCCCCGCGTCAACTGGCGTGAACGTGTCAGCATTGATCGTAACGACGTGGTCATACACGTCGCCACCGCCACCATTGAGGTTGAAATACGAATGCTGCGTCAGATTGACGACCGTCGTCTTGTCCGTGTGCGCCGTGAAATCCACGCGCAGCTCGTTCTCATTCGTGAGCGTGTAAACCGCCTTCACCGTCAAGTTGCCGGGGAAACCCATCTCACCGTCCTTGCTCAAATACGTCAGCTCCAGCGCCGCACCGAGCTTGCTCTCAACAGGCCGGCCGCTCCACACCACAGCGTCAAAACCCTTCGGGCCGCTGTGCAGCGAATGCGGGTCCCCGTTGGCGGGCAGCGTGTACGTTTTGCCTTCGAGCGTGAACTTCGCGCCAGCGATGCGGTTGCCCACGCGTCCGATCAAGGCGCCGAAATACGGACTGCTCTTCAGGTAACCCTCGAGGTGGTCGTAGCCCTGCACGACATCGACAATTTTGCCGCTGCGATCCGGCACGTGCAGCTTCGTCACGATGCCGCCGTAATTCGTGATCGTGGTCTCGGCCCCCCGCGCGTTGCGCAACGTGTAAAGTTGCACGGCCTGTCCATCGACAGTGCCAAAAGGTTTCTGCGTGACGGTGACAGCGAAGGCGGGCGAAGACATGGGCCCAACAAGAAAAACCGCCGCCCCAATTGGCAACACAACACTACATCACCCATGACGGCCTAATACCGCTCCGGCGTAGGCCGTCCGCTCGCGGACGCTGTATAGTTTTGACGCAATTCTCCTACCCCAGCCGCTCGCGCAAAACCCGCCGCAACACTGGCCGAACCAATCGCGCGAGGTACGGATTCGCATAACCGATCCACGCCACCGGCGAAGTCGTGTCGAGCGGCGCCTTGAGCGCGCCTCCCAACGGCGCCTCGATCACACCGCCCGCCGCCTCCAGCAAAAGCGCCGTGCAAATATCATACGGATGACACACCAGTGACGAATCGAGACCAAGCTTCGCAAACACCAGCGGCCGGAGGTCCGCCACGAGCCGGTCCCGCCCCGTGATCAACTCATGCAGTTGCCCGCCGGTGGAAATATATTGGTCGTCGAAAATCACCGGCGACACTCCGGCCTCGTCCGCATGCAATTCACGCCACAGCGCCTCCTCAATCTGCGAGGTGAGCGTCCGCCCGTCAGGGAAGAACCTCACAAAAGAGGCAAAGCCGTGCTTGAAATTTCTCGCCGCCGATGGCCGCACCGGCAGCACCCGCGGCCGCGCGCCCGGCCGATCGAGCGCCGTCGCGTGCAACGTCCCGCCGCGCACCGCGCTCAATTGATCCGAACGCAACTGCTTCGTCGTCGGCAACTCCGTCATCGCCGCCACCACGATGTCGCGCACATTCGTCTTCACGCCACGCTGCGGGGCGATGCCCGCGAGCGACCAGGCGCTGCGCTTGTCGTACATGATACAACGCGTGCCATCGATCGGATCGAGAATGCACTTCCAAAGCGTCTGCTTCACCGGCGTGCCCTGAGGAAACGCCACGGTTTCGCCGTCCTCCACGCCCTCCATCACCAACTCAACCGGCAGCGCTCGCGGCCAGTTATCCGCAAACCACGCGAAGATCGCCGCCTCACTGATCTTGTCGATGTGGTAGATCGTGTCCGCCTCGGTGACCGCCGCGATCTTGGCGAACGACTTCGCGTGCGTCCCGCGCGACGCCGTCACTGCGTCACGAATATGATTTTGCAGCGCGCAGAGCAGCCGACGCAGGCGCTCCAGTATGTGGGGATCGGTTTGGGTAGCCATGGGTAACGTGAAGAAAAGACCAGTGTGCGCCACCCCCTCCCTGTGGCCACGTCAATTTTCCGCCGCCTCTATCCCGCAAAATCCGCACCTGCGCGCCAACACCAAAGTAACCTAATAGGTTACTTTGCCCGAGTGCTCACCGCACCAAATACACCTCCCGGCAGCTATGCACGCAGCGTATGAAAACATTTCATTGCATTAGTGCTATTCATTAGGCCGTTCAGCCGTAGCCTCGACGTTTTCCTTTTTGGAAAGCGTCCGTGTCCCGCCAGCAGACTCTCTCCTCGCCTCCCGCTGAACCACCCCGAACAGCCAGCGATCCGTGAAACCGTCCTGCACCGAGACGCAACCCGAACCACTCTCTTCACTCTGTGTGCCTTATGAATAAACTCCTCCTCGTCTTCCTCGTCGCCCTGACGGGCTTCGCCAGCAGTCCCCTACGCTCGATCGCCGCCGAGACGCCGGCCACCGCCAACGCGCTGCCCGCGCCATCGGTTGAGCAACGGCTGGGCGATCTCGAAGCCTACATCAACAACCAGCCGCGTGCGACCAACGGCCAGGCTGAGTCGAAAATCCCCGGCGGCGGCCCCGGCCACAGCGCTTGGATGATGACCAGCTCCGCGCTCGTGCTCTTCATGACACTGCCCGGCCTCGCACTCTTCTACGGTGGCCTCGTGCGCCGCAAAAACGTGCTCTCCGTGCTCGCCCAGTGTCTCGGCCTCGCCGGTGTCGTGACGATCCTGTGGTGGGCCTGCGGATACAGCCTAACTTTTTCGCGCGGCGGCGCCTTTCTTGGCGGCTGGGAATACAGTTTTTTGCGCGGCGTCGGCATTGCCCCCAACCCCGACTACGCGCAGTGGGTGCCGCACAACCTCTTCATGGTTTACCAGCTCATGTTCGCGATCATCACCCCGGCGCTCACCCTCGGTGCCATCGCCGAACGCATGAAGTTCAAAGCCATCATGCTTTTTAGCGTTATCTGGATGTTCATTGTTTATTTTCCCATCGCCCACATGATCTGGGGCACAGGCGGATGGATGAACGGCATCGGCAACCCCGACTCCGCCATCAAGGCTATCGACTTCGCAGGCGGCATCGTTGTCCACATGACCTCCGGCTGGAGCGCGCTCGCGCTCTGCATCGTGCTCGGCAAACGCCGTGGCCATGGCCGTGAACCCATGCCGCCGCACAGTATGGTGTTCTGTATGACCGGCACGGGCATGCTTTGGGTTGGCTGGTACGGCTTCAACGCTGGCAGCGCCGTCGCCGCCGACGGAGTCGCCGTCAACGCCTTCGTCGCCACGACCCTCGCCGCCGCCGCCGGCTGCTTCATGTGGCCGCTGATGGAATTCCTCCGCCGCGGCAAACCCAGCGTGCTCGGCTTCTGCTCCGGCGCTGTCGCTGGCCTCGCCACGATCACCCCTGCAAGCGGCTTCGTCACCGCGGGCAACGCCGTGCTGATCGGCCTCATCGCCGGCCTCGCCACCTACCTCGCCTGTAATTACCTGAAGTCAAAATTCAAATACGACGACTCGCTCGACACCTTCGGCGTGCACGCCGTGGGCGGCACCATCGGAACACTCCTCGCCGGTATCTTTGCCACGCCTTCCATCAACCCCAACCTCACCGCCATCGCCAACCGCGCGCTCTGGCTTGAACAACTAAAAGCCGGTGGCCTCGTCCTCGTCTGGTCGGTGACGGCCACAATCGTGATCGCCAAAGTTCTCTCCCTCGCCCTCGGCGGCCTGCGCGTCAGCGAAGAAGAAGAATCCCTGGGCCTCGACGTCGCCGAACACGGGGAAGAAGGCTACATCATCGATTAAGCAATCAGGACAGAAAACACTCCGGCGCGTCACGCAGACTCAACCACGACGCGTCGGCAGACCGTAAAGTTTTCTTGCCAGCGGATAAACGTCCACGAAGGACACTCCTCATCGCCGGTTCCGGTGCCATGCGCCCAAAGACAAAGCCACCTGATAGGTGACTTGATCCTCAAAAATTTTGTTTAGAGGTCCAATCATACAACTCCACGACGACTGAGAAAAAAACCATCACTGCAATCAAACGCCTGGCTGGTTCGTTGATCTGGCCGGAGACGTCTTCGTCTCCAAAACCAAAAAACATGAACCATCCCATGCAAAGTCTGCTACCACGCGTCCTTATGGGCGCCGCCCTCGCCTTCTCCCTCGCCTCCCTCGCCCCGGCCAAAGAAAAAGAGCGGGAGAAGGATAAAGGCGAATTTACCTTCAAAGTAGTCGCCTCTGGTTTACATCGCCCCACGGGGATCGTCGCAGCCAGCCACAACCGGATATTTTTCACTGAAATCCCCACCCCAAGCGTCGGCGGCGGACAGAACGGTGTCAAAAAGCTCAACTTGAAAAACGGCTCCATCGAGACCCTGCACCAAGGCGAACCAGAACCCGTCAATATCGCCATCGACCACTGCGACGCCCTCTACTGGACCTGCAAATCTGCCGGCGTGATCCTCGAAGCAGGAGCTTATCCCGGAGCCACCGCGGCCCCCTTGCTTACGGGGCTCGCCAAACCCTCGGGCATCGCCGTCGACCGCGATGGGAAAGTATACTTCACCGAACTACCGACCCCCGGCGTGTCAGGAGGCCAGAATAAAGTCTCCGTAATCGACACCGACTCCACAGAGGCACCCACCGTGTTGCACATGGGCGAACCAGAGCCCACCGACATTGCTGTCTCGCGCAACGGCGACCTGTACTGGACCTGCAAATCAGCCGGCGTAATCCTACATCAGGATGAAGACGGCGTCACCACCCCGCTGCTGACCGGGCTCAACAAACCCGTGGGCATCGCACTGAATCGCTCGGGCCGGCTGCTCTACTGGACCGAAGTGCCAACTCCGGGTGTTTCGGGCGCCAATGGCGGCTCCAACAAAGTGTGGGAATATAACCTCAAGAAAGGCACCAAGACGCTGGTACACAGCGGCGATCCTGAACCCACCGACATCACCGTCGCTCCGAACGGCTCGATCTACTGGACGTGCTCTAGCGCCGGCGTGATCGTCGAGGCCATAAAGGACTGAGCCCGACACCGCTCCCTGAAAAACTACACGCGTCCGCACCAGCGGTGGGCGCGTGCAATGTCTTGACTTGAAGAACTGTGCAACGGGAAGACCGCACGCCATCATCGCCCCGTTAAAATTTCCGGGAATAAGAGCGCTTCTGCGCACTCTCAACTACACGTGGAGAAACCTCTCGTTAACTTTAGCGTCGGCGAGGAGCCGGAAATCGAGCTCATGCAAAGCGGTTATCGCTATGCACTCTCGCTGACGCACCATGTACACGATGCGGAAGATTTATTACAGGAAGCCTGGCTGAATCTTTGTCGGCGTTATGGCGCGGCCAGTTCACGCGCCGCACTTTTCACCACAATACGACACTTGTTTATTGATCATTGCCGACGCGCACGCGTCCTCGCCTTTGATTCCATGGATGCCCTAGACCAGCCTCTCGCCGCCCCACCGGCACTCCCCTCTGGCACCGCGAACGATGTGGAAGACCTGCTCGGCCGACTACGCCCCGGCGAACGGGAAGCCGTCTACCTCCACTATTTCGAAGGCCACACCGCCGAAGAAGTCAGCACACTCACCCGGCAGCCCCGGGGAACCGTGCTGAGTCTTCTGCACCGCGCTATTAAAAAACTGCAACTGGCCGTCAGCACCAACGGATCACCTTGAGCCACACCACCAAAAAACTCGCAATCAATCATCACCGCCCTTCGTTATACTAGAGGCACCTACATGGATGATTTTAACCAGCAACTCCGACGACACTACGAAAGCCAGCGGCTTCCGCCTGGCCGTGTGCAGGAGATTCTGAAGCTGGGCCGGGAGTCCACCGCAGCCCGGAAACGTCGTACCTATTGGCGTCTCGCCGCCGCGGCAGTTGCTATCCTAGGCCTGAGCCTTTATTCGACGACTCATTATTTAATAAAACCAGTCAAAACCGACCAAACTCCCCGGGTCGCAACCCGTGCGGTGGCCACCGAAATCGTCAGTTTTTTTTCCAATCCGAACTATCAACTCGCCCAAGTCTCGGCAAATCCCAGCACCTTGATGGACTGGCTCCGCCTGCACGGCGGACCGGCCACGGTCAGCATCCCGCCCGCGATGCAAGGGCTCTCCAGCTACGGTTGTCAGGTGCTCGACGTGCAGGGCCAAAAAGTTTACCTCATCTGTTTTTTATTGGACAGTCCTCTGCCCGATACGGCCAGCGGTACCATGCCAGCCAAAAAAATGATGGTGACCGTTGGTCCTGATGGAAAAATGATGAAGAAAACTCGTCCACTCGTGCATCTGGTGGTCGCGCCAAAGGACATCTTTAACGAACCACCTAAACCCGGTGAACGCGTGGCCCTGGCCTCCGAGGGAGACTGGAATTTTGTCGCGTGGAACCAAGGTGATCAGGTTTACCTCGCCGCAGCCAGCCTGCCTGCGGAACGTCTGGCGGCATTAACCACTGCCCTATAATATCCCGCCGCATGAATGATTCTCCCGCTTGAGTTCGCGGCCCATCAAACTGGCAAGCACTTGAGCCGGCGGCTTATTCTCGAAAAGCATCGCCCGCATCTCCTGCAAAATCGGTGCATCAATCCCGCGCGCGGCGCACAACTCGGCAAAGGCAGCGGTGGTTTTGTAACCCTCGACCACCGTTTTCCTTCCGGCCAGTAGTTCGGTCACCGGGCGGCCTTCGCCGATTTTCTGGCCAAATTCTCGGTTGCGACTCCAGCTGCCGTGACAGGTGGCGACGAGGTCGCCAAAACCACTCAAACCATAGAAGGTTTCTGGCTGCGCGCCTAACGCCAGGCCGACACGCACCATCTCGGTCAACGAACGCGTGAGCAGCGCGGCTTTGCTGTTGTCGCCGAGTTTCAAGCCATCACTGCAACCCGCCGCGATGGCATAGACATTTTTAAGGCAGCTACCAATTTCGACACCCGTGACATCATCGCTCGTGTAGACGCGCAGCGTCGGACCACTCAACGCGGCTTGCACGGTTGTCACGAAGTCGTCGATACACCCGGCGGCGAGGGTCATGGCCGAGGGGCGGCCTTGCGCGACTTCTGCGGCGTTGGTCGGCCCGGTCAGCGCGGCGGCGGCGTAACCGGGCAGCACGGCAGAAATCACTTCGGTCGGTCGCAGATGCGAGCCGAGCTCCAAGCCTTTGGTGAGGCTGACGATCAGTTTCAACGCCGTAGCCTGCGCGAGATTCGTCCAAAGCGAGACGCACGTTTCGCGCAGCGCCTGCGCCGGACACGCCAGCAGCACGACCTCAGCTTCCATCAGAACAGGCGCGAGTTGATGGCCGATCTGCAAACTCGGTGGCAGCGCGATACCGGGCAGATACTCGGCGTTTTCGCGCGTCGACGACAGCGCCATCGCCTGCTCAAAACGCCGTGGCACGAGCGTGACGGTTTGCCCGAGCTTGCTGAGATGAATGGCAAACGCCGTGCCCCAAGCACCGGCTCCGATCACGACGAAATTCATTTGGCGGGATTGTTTCATTCCGGTGGCGACGCTAGCAGGCGGGTTTCCGCCCTAGACGTCGCACTCCCGGTCAGGTTTCGGGAAATTTTTTAGCGCGGACGGCTTCGGCATAAGCAGCGAAGCCTTTTTTAAACTGCTCACCGGCATCGGCAAATTTGCGTGCAAAGCCCGGCACATAACCACCCGACAGACCGAGCATGTCGGTATAAACTAGAATCTGCCCATCGCAGTGCACGCCCGCGCCAATGCCGATCACCGGAATCTTCACCGTCTCGGTCAACGTGCGGGCCAGATTTGGCTCCACCATCTCGATCAACAGCGCAAACGCGCCAGCTTTTTCGAGCGCGAGCGCATCGACCATCAAGCTCTCGGCTTCCTCCGGCGTCGCGCCAAATTTCCGATAGCGGCCCAGCGCGTGAACTTGCTGCGGCTTCAGGCCGATGTGTCCCCACACCGCGACGCCCGCTTCCACAAGCCGCGCCACCATCGGGGCGAGCAACGCACCACCTTCGATCTTCACCGCTTCCGCGCCAGACTCCTGCATCAACCGCTGACAGGCGCGGAGCACGCGCTCAAAATCATAGTGCGCCTCGGCAAACGGCACATCGGCCGCGATCATTGCCGATGGCTTGGCACGCGCCACCGCCGCCGTGTGGTGACACATGTGGTCGAGCGTGACCGGCACCGTGTTTTCAAAACCGAGCTGGGTATTTCCAACTGAATCACCGACCAAGATCACATCAATCCCCGCCTCGCTGGCAAAACGCGCGGTGATAGCGTCGTACGCCGTCACACAGACGATCGGCCGCTGGCCTTTGAGTTTCCGGAGCGTGTGCGTGGTGGTTTTCACGTTACTTCAGAAACGCCGGAACCGTCTCGGAGGCAATCATTGCTTCAAAGTTCTCGCGGGCGGTGGCGAGCTCGAAAACCGAACCTTTCACCACCACCTCGGCCGGTAGCGCACGGGTGTTGTAGCGGCTCGACATGGTAGAACCATAAGCACCGGCGCTCATAAACGCGACGTACTCGCCCTCGCCCAACTCCTGCAGCTGACGATCCTTCGCAAAGCAATCGCCACTCTCGCAAATCGGACCGACGACATCGGCCTTCAACGCAGGGCGTGTCGTGTCGCGGTGCAGCGGCACGATTTCATGATAGCTCTCGTACATAGCGGGACGCACGAGGTCATTGAAACCGGCGTCTAAAATGAGGAAGTTTTTCCCGTGGCCGCGCTTTAAATATTCGACGCGAGCGAGCAGAATGCCTGCGTTGCCAACGAGGAAACGTCCCGGCTCGAGCAGAATCTTAAGACCGAGCGGCTTCAGCAGCGGCACGAGCGCCGCACCATAAGCCTCGGGCGTGATCGGCCGCTTGTCCGCCGGCTGCGCATCCCACCAAGCAGACTGACCGCTCGCCAGCGCGTCTTGATAGACGATCCCAATGCCACCGCCAAGGGAGAAATAACTGATGCCATACTTAGCCTTCAGCTCGGCCACGAACGGTGCGACTTTCTCCACCGCCTCGACGAAGGGCGCAATCTCCGTCAGCTGCGAACCGATGTGGATCTGCACGCCCTTGATGAAAATATTCTTAAATTTGGCCGCCGCTTCATAGGCCGCCGCCGCGTATTTCAGCGGGATGCCGAACTTGTTGTCGCTCTTGCCAGTCGTAATTTTGGCGTGCGTGCGGGCGTCGACATCAGGGTTAACGCGGATCGCGATCGCCGCCTTTACACCCAATTTACCAGCCACGTGGTCGATGCGGGCAAGTTCAGGCTCGCTCTCGACATGGAAAGAAAACACATCGGCTTCCAGCGCCAACTTGATTTCGGCCTCGGTCTTGCCGACACCGGCGAAGACGCTCTTTTTCACGTCCGCACCCGCGGCGATCACACGCCGGATTTCGCCGCCACTCACCAAATCGAAACCCGCGCCAAGGTTCGCAAAATGCTTGAGTAGAGCGAGATTAGAATTTGCCTTCATCGCATAACAGATCTGCACATCGAGCCCGGCGAGACTGCCGGCGAGGCGCGCGTAGTTATCCGCGATCGTGCCTGTGCTGTAGACATAGGCGGGCGTTCCATACAACTGTGCGATCGTGGAAAGATCGACCGATTCGCAATGAAGATTTTGCCCTACGTAAGAGAAGCGATGCATGACTGGTGAAAACGAGGTGAAAACCCCAGAGACTGCAGATTTCACGTTGAAAAAACGAACACTTTTTTACGTTATAAGTCTATCCAGCTTCTGTTATGTTATCCGTATTGAAAAATCTGTTTCATCGTCCCGCGATCCGTATGGGTCGCGTCGATAACAGCAGAATTCATACGACCCGGCTCCGGAACGCGCAGTTCGTCAGTTTCATGTCGCAGGGCGACAGTCTCTGTCCCTTCGCCTCCGACCGTTACGATTCCAAACTACGTTTCCGCAAGGTGCTCAAGTTTGCCTTCGCACTCGCGCTCGTCGCGGGCCTGACGTGGATCGTCATCGAGAGCGCCCATGCGCTTTCGATGTACTGAACAAACGCGCGCGCGACACCGTTTTATCCGCGGCGACAAGGCACGACAAAGCGATGTGGTGAAACGCCGCTTTGTCGTAGTGACGCAAAGGCTCCTCAATCTCATGAGGACCCCACCCCACTTAAAGATCCTCGAATGCCCCAATGTCGGCGGCCGAACCAAGGGGACGGCGCATGCCGCGTTGATCGTCGCGAGGAGCGCCAGGCGCATTAAGATTGCCCGCATTGATCGCCGGACTGACTGGAGCGGCCGTCCGCAAATGCAGCCAGGTGGCGGTGTTACTGGGATCAGTGGCGTTGACAAAAACCTTCGTCACGTCGCCACTCGCTTCAATGATGTTGTGCGTGAAGGAGGCGATACCCGTCGAGTCTGTGACGGCGGCCGCGTTACCTCCGTCACGCCCAAACAAATTATAATCGTACGCAACGTTGCTGATGCCGCTGACCGGGAGAAGAATCAACTGCCCAGCGCGGGTCCAGACAATGTTATTGCGCACACTGATATCGGAAGGTGTGCCTTTATTGGCCTGCGTATAAATCTGGCCGTAGGGATGAGACTGGCCTCCATTGATATACCAATTTAATGGACTATTCACATAGGTGGCGCTCGGCACCGTGTTTTTCAGCGCGCCCTGCTGAACCCAGCGACGACTGAGGACCGAAACCGGCGCGGCATTGGCCTTATTATTATAGATGGCAGTGTTGTTAACAATATCAACATGTTCGGAATTATAGACATGAATGCCGGAACCGCCATTTTCCGACGACAGATTATTTTGAATCAGCGTGCGTCCGAGATAACCAAACTCAAGATGTGAATCGACAATGATGCCATTGCCGTCGGAGAAATTGAGAGTGATCACTTTCAGGCCGGTACTGGAGGTGACAATACGGGGCCCCCAGCGCACCCAACCGCCGTTATTGTGGCAAATATTGCCATTCATAATAATCTTATACCCGGTGCCGCCATCAAAGTTATATGCGCTGAGCGTGCCGATACCGCTACCGCCGCTGCGATTGTAATGATTATTGTCACTCACGACATTGTTTTCAAAAATGATATAATCACCCTTGGTCACGCCAAGCCCCGAACCCGTGTTCTCCGTCACCACACAGTCTGCGATCCGGATATGATGCACTCCTTCATGGAGCGACGTCGCAACAGTGACATAATCAGATCCCGACATTACTTTTTTATCACCACCTTCGAGTTGGATGCCATTGACGTTAAATTTGCCATCCCCGTAATAAAGATTAGCCGCGCGTCCAAAAGGATCATCGGCAAATATAGCATACCCTGGGTCCGCTTCATGTCCGGGAACCTTGTTGATCTTTTCACCATCAACCGTGGCATTGGCTAGGGTGAGACCCGCCTCGATCTTATCCGAATCATTGAGGAAACCGCGCACGATAATGCCTTGAATATTGATGTAGCTCGCGCTGGCAAAAACTTTGACCGCACTCCAAGTATTGCTGCGGATGACGGCGGGATTCTTCGCGTAGGTCGAGCGAATGGTAATCCAGCGCGAAGGAGTGCCATTGATTCGGTCAATCTCAATCGTGCTGAAGATCGTGCCGGGATTGATGCAAATGACATCGCCGGGCCGGGCGATTTTAATGATGTCCGTCACTTTCGCTGGGGCTGCCTCGGTTAAACCGGTGCCGCCGCCATCTTGGCTGACATAGAAGCTCGGCGCGGTATAAGTGACGTTGTCGACGAGAACCTGGTTATTGACGCTGCCCGTGCCGCGCGGCCAGCTCTGCGCATCCGCCGAGGTGCCGGCGATCGAAAAGCTGATCTGGATTTTATCGCCAGCGGTACCGGTCGGCTGAAACGCCGTGGCGCCTGCCGTCATCGTGGAAAGATCGAGGCTATAGCGGTAGAGCGTGTTGACGATGACCGGAAGAATGGAGGCCTCGCAAAAACCCGTGCTGACGTTGGCAGTATTGAAGGACTCGATACGAACCGTGACCGGAGCCATACGGCTGGTCGCGAGGTCAAAGCTCAGGTTGAGCTTGGCGAGACTGGCCTCGTTATTGGTGATATCGAGAAGTGGCGTCTTCATCGTGGCGCTCCACGAAGCGGCGGCACCAGACACGCCAGAAAAATCGGCATTCAGGGCGAGACACTTGGTCTTCACGCCGACAGGCACAGGCTTGACACCGGTATTTGTCCTGACGTCAACGGTGCCGTTATTGTTGATCGTCGCGTAACTGCTAGCGCTAGCGGGGACGCCGGCCCCTAGTCCTAGAGTGGGCGTCCAAGTGATGGCAGGTATAGAATCAGTTGAGCCAAAATCAGTGGCGGCGATGACTCCGGCGTGCGTCTGAGTTGACAGAAGAGCAAAGAAAAACGCGGCGATAGAGCCACGTCGCATATATATTAACTTTTGGGATACAGTGTTCATGATGCGGCGCGGATCGCAGAGGATACCCCTGCGACCATCAAGGGTTAAAGGGATCCGCGCGTTAAGTTTTAACGACAGCCGTCGTCATTAAAAACCGAATACTCTATTTCAACCTGAACAACTGGCCGCTCTTACCCGATCGACGGCGAACTCAGTTCCATCAAAACGAGTGCATCACGCGACCAAGACGGAACCGTCTGGAGTGCCGCGTCAGAGGAAAAATTGAATCAACCACCACGGGGCGGGCCCTACAGCTGATTGATTTCAAGCAGCGCCGGGACGGCGCCACTTGAACGTATCCCAACGAGGCGGTTTCCCGATTAGGGAATCTTCAGTTTCATCCCGGCCTTGAGTCCGGCAGGGGTGCGCAGCATCGGCTTGTTGGCTTCGAGAATCTCAGTCCAGCGGTTCGCATTGCCGTAGTAACGCTTGGCGATACCTGTGAGGCTTTCGCCCAAGGCCACCGTATGAAGGCGAGGAGCGGAGGGCTGTTCAACCGCCAAGTCCGGCTTTGCCGCAGACGGCCGACTCGGCGTGGAGGCATTGAAGGCGAAGAGCTGCGGCGCAAACGCCTCGGACGAGCCAGGAGAAACACGATGCTTCAACTCAGCATTTTCATAGGCAATGCTAACGAGTTGATTTTGCGTCTGACGAAGTTGCTCGCGCACAGCGGCAAGCTGAGTGGCGGCGTCATTGTTCGCGGCGGCGCGGCTGGAAGCGTCGGCGGCCTCGGTTGTGGCGGTTTGGAGGCGTTCGGCAATTTGGGCCCGCTCATTGTCGATATTGGCGAGGGCAGATTTAAGACGGTCGACTTCGCCCTGTTGGATCTGGTAAGAGCGCAGAGAGGCATCGAGCTTCACCTGGGTTTCATCGAGGTCTTTCTTAAGGCTAGGCACAGCTTCCTGCGCGGCAGTAGGAGCGGCTTCGGCGGCGGCGAGCGTGGCGGTCGTGGCCTTTAGCTTTTCCTGAAGTTCGGCCGTTTCCTTACGGGCAACCGCGAGTTTATCGGTATTGGCGGCCTGAGATTTGGCGAAGTCGGCGCGGACGATAACAAGATCGGCCTTGAGCTGATCGGCCTGAGCCTGAGCAGCGGCCTCTTTTTTAGAAGGCTTGGCGGCGACTTTGAGTTTTTGTTCGAGGTCGACGCGTTCGCTGGCGGCAGTGGCGAGTTCGTCTTCCGCTTTTTCCAGTTTAGATTGGAACGCATCTTTGTCGACAGCGGCACGCTGCGCGACAGCCAGAGCTTCACTCGAGGTTTTCAACTTTCCCCGAAGCTCGGCCATTTCCTTGCGCGTCTTCTCAAGGTCAGCAGCGGCAGTTTGTCCTTTTTCGCCGCCAGCACGGACAGCAACAAGATCGGCTTTCAATTGCTCGACCTGGACGAGGGCGATGGTTTCTTTTTTCGAGGGCTTGGTCGAGGCTTTGAGTTTTTGTTCGAGGTCGACGCGTTCGTTAGCGGCGGTAGCGAGTTCGTCCTCGGCTTTTTTCAGTTTGGATTGGAGCGCGTCTTTGTCGGCGGCGGCGCTCTGGGCGGCTTCAAGCTTCTCGCTAAGCTTTGCGATTTGGGCCTGCCCTTCTGGTTCTTGCTTCGGCTTGGCGGCCTTGACGGCAGCAAGCTCTTTGCGGGTGGCTTCTAGTTCGGCCGTGACGGCAGCGGCTGCAGCAGCCTGAGTCTTTGTGCTGTCGGCGCGGGCGGCTTCCAACTGAACCTTAAGCTGCTGCACCTGAGCTTGAGCGGCGGCTTCTTTTTTCGAGGGTTTGGTGGAGGCTTTGAGTTTTTGTTCGAGGTCAACGCGTTCGCTTGCAGCGGTAGCGAGTTCGTCCTCGGCTTTTTTAAGTTTGGATTGGAACGCGTCTTTGTCGGCTGCGGCGCGCTGGGCGGCTTCGAGTTTTGCGGTGAGCTTGGCGAGCTGCGCCTGGGTTTCCTGTTCCTGTTTTGGCTTGGTGGTTTTAAGCTCGGCGACCTGACGGGCTAGATCGGCCTGGGCGGCAGTGGCTTTGGTCAGGGTTTCTTCGGAAGTTTTGAGTTTGGCGCCAAGGTCGTTGAGCTGCTTCTGCGTTTCGGCGGATGCTTTGACGGCTTGAGTGAGGGCCTGGTCGCGTTCGGCGGTGAGTTTTTGCAGCTGCGCCGTGAGGCCGGTGTTGGTTTGGCGGAGAGCAGAGAGTTCGGCACTGACGTTGCCAACGAAGGAAACCCTAGCGGTGGCCTCAGCGAGCTTGGATTGGGCCTTCAAGAGTTCGCTGTTGATTTCGTTGCGTGCTTTTTCAGAGCCGGCGAATTTTTCGTCAGAGACGGCCTCGGTTTGTTTAGCGAGCGTGCCGAGACGCTGGTTTTCCGCGGTCAGTTTCTGCAACTGATCTTTGAGGGAAGCGAGTGCCTTGCGGGTGGCGATAAGGTCGGTGAGATTGGTGTCGGCCTTGGTGAGTTCGCTCTCGGCGGCTTTAAGGCGGGCGTTGGCGGCGGCTAGTTCGGCAGCGCTGGCGTCCTTAGACTGCTGGCTGGCAGCGACGTTTTTTTGTTTTAGCGCGTTACGTTCACCCTCGAAGTTAGCGGCGGCTGCGCGCAGGGCGGAAATTTCGTTGGTGTGGGTGGCTACGGTGGCGGCGAGCTGATCGCGCTCCTTTTTGAGCTGACCGAGGACGGCTTGCTGGGCTTTGTCCTGCTGGGCTTTCGCCTTTTGGTTTTCTTGAACGGCGACGACGGCCACCGGCTCGGGTGCGGCGATCTTGGCGGCAACAATGGGTTCTGGCGCAGCGGCGACGACGGGGGCTGAGACAACAACCGGAGACACGACTGGCGCGGGCTTGACTGGCCCTGCGGGAGCAGGGGTAGCGGCGATCGGTCGATGCGCAGCAAGATCGGCACGGCGTTGCTCGAGCAACTTTTTGCTCTCACTGATCTGCTCGGGGGTCATCTGGTTGCTCACAATCATCAACGCTTTGCCTGGAGCACCGTTGTCGGCGGCGAGGCTAAACCAGACATAAGCTTCGGAAATATTGGCGATCGACTCCTGTGGGTCGGCGTAGATAAGGCCGAGGTTGTACTGGGACATGCCGTTGCCGGCCACTGCTTTCGCGCGCAGCTCGTCGAGTTTTTCGGAGGAGAGGGCAAAGGCCGAGGAGGCCATGAGCGCAGTGGCAAAACCAGCGACGAGGAAACGTTTCATGGAACGATATGTATTCATGCCTTGGGGTCTATTGTGCCAGAGAATGAGCGAGAAACGGCACATTTCAAAGCGGCAAATTCCTAAATATGTCGAAAGCAGGAAGAAGATACAGCGGTGCCTCACCGCTCGCACCGAGCTAAGCGGACGTTTTGCGCCGCAGCTTTTGCTCAACCCGGTAACTCCAAATGCTGGTTTGCCTCATGTTCGGCTGATCGTAATTTCTCCAAACACGGGTCGGAACCTGCATGGCGTTAGCTCCACCCAGTCTATCCAACTTCCAATGACTCACTTGTTTCGACGGCCTGGCGTTCAAGAAAACCTCCCGCTGCTTTTGGTGCTGGCGGTGATCTTTACTAGCGGCTGCGGTCGTCAAGCCGACCAAAACCGGCAGCCGCCGCCCGTGCCCGTGCAGGTGGCGACCGTTGAGCAGCAATCACTGCCCGTTACACTCAGGACCATCGGCACCGTGCAAACGCTGCGCACCGTGGCGGTGAAGAGCCAAGTCGACGGTATTATTAAGAGCGTGCATTTCAACGAGGGCGACGAAGTGAAAGCCGGTGATCTGCTCGTGACGCTCGACCGGCGGCCGTTCGAAAACAGCCTGCAAGCCGCCCAGTCCGATCTGGCCAGCGCACGCGCCCAAGCCACGCGCGCCGCCTCAGAAGCGGAACGCTACCAACGCCTCGACCAGGCCTCGGTCGTTTCCAAGGAACAATTCGTCCAACTACAAACCCAGGCCGAAATGACCAAGGCGCAGGCCGCCGCCAAGGAAGCCGCTGTAGCCAATGTCCAACTACAACTCGACTACACCGAAATCCGCGCGCCGATCGACGGCCGCACCGGCCAACTTAACCTCCACGAGGGCGCCCTCGTGAAGGCCAATGACGCCACATTCTCCCTCGTCACCATCAATCAAATGGCTCCCATCGGCGTGTCCTTCGCCGTGCCCGAACGCTCGCTCGACGCCGTGCGCGCCGCACTGGCTTCCGGCGGTATCACCGTGCGCGTGACAGGCCGTGACAGCGCTACCCTTCAAGTCGAGGGCGTCGTCGATTTTATCGACAACACCGTCGATCCCACGACAGGGATGCTCACGCTCAAGGCCCGTTTCGCCAACGCCGACCCTACGCTCTGGCCGGGCCGTTTTGTGAATGTTGAGATCCGCCTCGGCCGCGGGGTCAACGAACTCGTCGTGCCGACCCAAGCCGTGCAAACCGGACAAAAAGGCAAACTGATCTACGTCGTGAAACCTGATCACACCGTGGAACTCCGCACGGTCACGGTGGGCAACTCCACCGGCGACCTCACCGCGATCAGCAGCGGCGTGTCGGCCAACGAAACCGTTGTCACCGACGGCCTGCTAAGGCTGACCCCTGGCGACCGCGTCGAAGTTCGCACACTCGATGAAGCGGCCCGCGCGCCCGCCGCCGCGACGCGCAAAAAATAATCTCTGCCTGACTCCGCAATGAATCTTCCCGCACTCTGCATCCGTCGGCCTGTCATGACGACGCTGCTCTCAACGGCGTTGTGCATCTTTGGCGTGATGGCTTTCCGGCTACTGCCGGTCAACGACCTACCCAACGTCGATTTCCCGACCATCACGGTCAACGCCGGACTGCCCGGCGCGACACCCGAGACGATGGCCTCGGCCGTCGCCACGCCGCTGGAACAGCAATTTTCCACCATTGCTGGCATCGACTCAATGGTATCGACTAGCTCGCTAGGCACAACTCAGGTCACGCTGACCTTTACCCTCGAGCGCGACATCGACGCGGCAGCACAAGACGTGCAGGCCGCCATCGCCGCGGTGCAACGCCGTCTGCCCACCGACATGCCGGCCCCGCCGTCGTTGCAGAAAACCAATCCCGCCGACTCGCCGGTTCTGTACCTGGCATTTAGTTCATCCACGCTACCGCTCTCCGCCGTCACCGAGTACGCCGAGACGCTGGTCGGCCAACGCATCTCGATGGTCGACGGCGTCGCACAAGTACAGGTTTACGGCTCGCAAAAATACGCCCTCCGCGCCCGCCTTAATCCCGAGGCGCTCGCCTCACGCGGCATCGCGCTCGACGAAGTCCGCGCCGCGCTCGCCTCCCACAACGTCAACCTCCCGACCGGCGTGCTCGATGGCAACCGCCAGGCGCTCACCGTCGTCGCCACCGGCCAGCTCGACACCGCCGCCGCCTTCCGAGACATCGTCGTCGCCTATCGCAACGGCGCTCCCATCCGCCTTGGTGAAATTGCGGAGGTAATCGACGGTGTGCAAAACCGACGCGTCGCAAGCTGGTTTTATAAAAATGGTCAAGGCAGACGCTCCGTGGTTTTGGCGATCCAGCGTCAACCGGGAACCAACACCGTCGAGGTCGTTGACCGCATCCACGCCCTGCTGCCGCAGCTCCGCCAGCTCATCCCTCCCGCGGTACAGCTCGATGTTTTGCGCGACGGCTCGCTCGCGATCCGCGAATCCGTACGCGACGTGGAGTTCACGCTACTGCTCTCCATCACGCTAGTCGTCCTAGTGATCTTCCTCTTCCTGCGGACGCTGCGCGCCACAATCATCCCCGCGGTCGCCATTCCCATGGCGCTGCTCGGCACGTTTGTCGTCATGTATTTCCTCGGCTACACGCTAGATAATTTCTCTCTGCTCGCGCTGACGCTCTCGGTGGGCTTCGTGGTCGATGATGCGATCGTCATGCTCGAAAACATCGTGCGTTACATCGAAAAAGGCATGACGGTGCGCGAGGCGGCATTCAAAGGTTCGGCCGAGATCGGGTTCACCATCATATCGATGACGCTGTCGCTCGTGGCGGTCTTCATCCCGATTCTGTTCATGGGCGGCATCCTCGGCCGCCTTCTGCACGAATTCGCCATCACCATCACCGCGTCAATTCTCGTTTCCGGAGTGGTCTCGCTCACACTCACGCCGATGTTGTGCAGCCGTTTTCTGAAGACGCACGACGAAGAGTCGCACCGTCGGCACGGGGCCTTCTACCGCGTCACCGAGCGTTTCCTCCAAGGCATGAGTTCGCTCTACACGCGCACGCTCACGGTGAGTATGCGCCATCGCAAAACCACCGTGGGCATCGCCGGCCTGATGGTCGTGTTCACCGCGCTGCTCGCTTGGCGGCTGCCACAGGGCTTCATCCCCACCGACGACACCGGCCAGATCCGCGCGCCGACCGAAGCCGCGCAGGATATTTCCTTCGACGAAATGGTTCGTCACCAGGAAACAGCGGCGGCCATCGTCGCGCAAAATCCCAACGTGGATTCCTTCATGTCGTCCATCGGCGGCGGCAGCGGCTCGAGCTCGATCAACGCCGGCAGCCTGTTCATGCGCCTCAAGGACCGCGACGAGCGCCCGCCCGTCGGTGCTATCATACAAGATCTGCGCAAACAGCTCGCCGGCATCCCCGGCATGCGCGTTTACCCGCAGCAACCCCCGCCCATCCGCATCGGCGGACAACAGAGCCGCGCCCTATATCAATTCACGCTTTTCGGCAGCGACCTGACCCAACTCTACGCCGCCGCCCGCGATATGGAAACGCGTATCCGCGGCGTGGATGCCGTGATCGACGTGAATTCCGATCTGCAAATCTCCAATCCCCAGGCCCGCGTCGTCATTGACCGCGACCGCGCCGCCATGCTCGGCCTCACGCCGCAGCAGATCGAAGAAACACTCTACAGCGCCTACGGATCGCGTCAGGTTTCCACCCTCTACACGCCGACGAACCAATACTATGTTATCATGGAAGTGGCGCCGGAGTTTCAGCGCGACCCCGATGACCTATCCTCGCTCTACCTGCGCGCCCGCAACGGCAAACTTGTCCCCGTCGACGCCGTCGCGCGGATCGAGCGCACAGTCGGCCCGCTCACCGTCAACCACCTCGGCCAAGTGCCCGCGGTCACGATTTCTTTCAACTTGAAACCCGGTGCCTCGCTCAGCGCCGCCACCAACGCCATCACCGCCCTCGCGCAGCAAAGCCTGCCCGCGACGGTGAACTACACCTTCCAAGGGAGTGCGCGCGCCTTTGCCTCATCGCTGAAAGGACTTGGCCTGTTACTGATTATGGCGGTCTTGGTGATTTATATTGTACTCGGCATTCTGTATGAAGATTTCGTCCACCCGCTCACGATTTTATCCGGTCTGCCGGCTGCGAGTTTCGGCGCGCTTTTCACGCTCTGGGCGTTTCATGAAGAACTTAATATCATGGGCTACGTCGGCATCATCCTGCTCGTCGGCATCGTGAAAAAAAATGCCATTATGATGATCGACTTCGCACTGGCTGCCCGCGCTGGAGGCGAAACTTCGCCGGAGAAAGCCATCACACAAGCCTGCATCACCCGTTTCCGCCCGATCATGATGACGTCGTTCGCCGCCCTCGCTGGAGCGATCCCGATCGCACTGGGATTAGGCGCCGGAGCCGAATCACGGCGGCCGCTCGGCCTTGCCGTCGTCGGCGGACTCTTTGTTTCGCAGCTGCTCACGCTCTACATCACACCGGTCATCTACCTGTACCTCGACCGGTTGACCGCTCGACTGCGGCGCAAGAAAAACACCGCCACCCCGCTACCCACTAGGCAAGACAGCCTCGCGGCTGCGAAATAATACCGTCCGGCGCAAACAAGTGATTCTAAATTCCAGGGCACAACTACACGCGAATGCTTGTCATTGGAGCACCGACATCATGAAAACAGTCAGCACAAGCCTTGTCGTAGCGCTCCTCCTCTTAGGCGGTTGCACGGCCGCACCGAGCCATTTCACCCCGCAAGACACCACCAAGTATTCCTTAGAATATACCGACAGCTTTGTGCTCATGGGTAAACAAATCCAGCACTCGGTCACCTCCACCGGCATCCAATATCACAACCTTCCCGATGGTCGTTTGGAAATCGTGGCCAATATTAAAAACAAAGAAAACAGTCGCACTCGAGTCGAAGTCAGCTGTGTTTTTAAAAACGAAGAGGGCGTCGCTATAGGCGACGAAACCGCTTGGCAAACCCTCCTCCTACGCGAAAATGCCACGGAAGGCGTAACCTTCACCTCCACGAACAATGCGGCGCGAAAATACACAGTGCGCGTCCGCCAAGCCCAGTGATTGCATATACCGCGCCCTCACCCAAGCGCTAGAGCCACGATCCCCGCGACAATTGCTACCGCCGCGCCCAGACGCCGGAGCGCGTCAACTTCGTCGAGAAACTTCGCGCCGAAAAACGCGCCGATCAAAATGCTGATCTCACGCGTCGGCGCCACGTAACTCACGGGCGTAAACCGCATCGCCGTCAGCACCAAAAGATACGCCGCCGGTGCCGCCACCGCCATGATCACCGCGTGCTTTCGGTGTTCGCTCCACTCCCGCGCCACCTCGCCGCGCCGCCGCCAAGCGAACGGCGTGAGCAGGCAAAGCTGCGTTGCCGCCGTGCCCGCATCGTAGAGCACGGGCGCGATCAGCCAGCGCGCCATACCCTGCCGGTCCCAAAGCGTGTACGCCGCGATGAACAGTCCCGATACCACGCCATAGCGAAATCCCCGCGCCACTCGCACGCCCCGCCCGCCTGCGCCGAACCACGCCGTCCCCCCTGTGAGATAAAAAATCCCGCCCACCACGATCACGCCACCGATCAGTGCCAACGGCGATGGCCTTTCGCCAAACAGCAATACCGCGCCCAACATCGAAAGCAGCGGCCCCGTGCCCCGCGCCAGCGGATAGACCACTGAGAAATCACCGTGCCGGTAACCACGTTGCAAATACAGCGAGTACGCCGTCTTCAGCACGCCGCTGCCGAACACCACACCCGCCACCGGCCAGGAAAAGACCGGGGCCTTCCACCAACACCAACCGATCACCACCGGTAGGTAGCCGGCGTTGATCATCAGACTCACTAAGTAGACAAACGGCAGTCCGCCTCCCGCGCGTTTTGCCCAAAAATTCCACGTCGCGTGCAACACCGCGGCAACCAGCAGCAAAGCGAGCGCGAACAACGTCATACCCCTACACAACACCCCCCCTCCCCTGCCGAGCGCATTTTCCGCCCGCGACGAACTAATCACCCCAATCACAAAGTAACCTATTAGGTTACTCTTCGCCCGGTCCAATCCGCGGGTGAGCCGGTACGCGTTTGTAACGTATTACGTTACAAACCATCCTACTGACCTAAACGACTCCACACGAAACGGGGCTCCACCCCGCAACGGCAATTTCACTCCACCACTTGTAACGTATTACGCTACAAGTGCCGTAGGACCCGGATGCCGTCGCTACAGTGTTTTCGGCGCATACCGCCAAAACTGCCTCCGATCCTACTGAAACTGCCTCCGATCATCCTGAATGCAGTAAAGGATCCTGTGGATTGATGCTCACTCCCTCATACTCATACCGGATTTCTCGCTCCGCGCAGCATGACAACGCCGGGGATCATAGCCCCGACGCTTGTAACGTATTACGTTACAAACCATCGCAATGATCTAAATCGTTTCTGCAGGAGGCGCGGCTCACTGGGCTGTGAGGCGGGCTTTGACGTCGTCAAGGGTGAGGCCGTCGATCTGCACGAGTTTTTGGCGCGATTTGTCGCCTTGCGCGAGCGTCACGGCACGACGGTGCAACTGGAGTGTTTCGGCGAGAAATTCGCAGAGCTCGTCGTTCGCGCGGCCTTCGAGCGCGGGCGCGTGAACTTTCACCTTCAACGTGTCGCCGAGCCAGCCCGCGATCGCGTTGCGTGGCGCGTTGGGGATCGCCTTGATCGCAAGTCGGCAAAAGGTGGCCATGACGAAATCGTGGCTCGCTCAGCCCAGCGCCTCGGCCAGTGCGGCAATGATGTCTTCCTTCGGTTCGCAGCCGAGCGAGAGTCGGATCAGCTCCGGCTCGATGCCCGCGGCGCGCAGCGTTTCATGACCGCTTTCGCTCGTGACGAGATCGTAATGTGCGAGAAAAATAAACGGGCACACCAGCGTGTTCTTCATGCCAAAGCTGGCGCCTTTTGGCATACATAGGCGGTCGTAAAACTCCGCAATCGGTCCGTCGTACTTAAACGAAATCATGCTGCCGAAGGCTTCGGGCGTACGGGCGAGGCGCAGAAAATTCTCCCGCGAATCCGGATGATGCGACCAGCGCAGCGCCTTCACCCGCGGATGGGCGCGGAGAAACTCCACGACGGCGGGACCAGTCTGATTTATCTGGGCAACCACGCTCGCGTACTGGCCGATCTGCGCAGCGAGGCGCGCCACATCGCGTGAGTAGACGGGCTCGAGTTCGCCGGGCAAGAGGCGGCGGAATTCCTCCGCGTAGGGACTTTCTGGATTCACCGCGACGGCGCCCATGATGATGTCGCCCTCGCTGGCGGCGTACTTGGTCAGGCTGTTCACGGCAACGTCGCAATACGGCAGCACCTCGACATTGTGCGGCGAGGCGATGGTCGGATCGACGATGAAAATCGCCCCGTGCTCGCGGCACAGCGCGTGAATCGCGGGCAGGTCTGTGGTCTGGATCAACGGATTGGTTGGCGTCTCGGTGATGACACCGGCGATTTCGTGACCGCGTTCGGCAAAAAGGCGGCGCAGCGCAGCGAGGTCAAAAACATCGTTTTGCACGATGCAATCGCGCGCGGGTTGCGCGGTGAATTTCTGTAAAATCGCCCGTGTGTCGAGGTAGAGCCAGCCGAGCTGCACCCAGACCGTGCGACTTCGCGCCGCCTGCAGCGACGAGGCGAGACGAAACGCCGTGTACACCGCGTTCATACCGCTGCTCGCGAGGAAAACGCTTTCGGTTTTCACGCGAAACGCCTGGGCCACGGCGCCTTTCACCCGGCTCGGCGCGTAGCCATCAAACGAGTCCTCAGCCTGTGGCTCGGCGAGTTCGCCGACGCGCAGTAGATAGTCCTCTGCGCCGCGCGAGGAAAGAAGCGAACCGGTGTGTTGGAGGAAAGTTTTTGCCCGCGCATAAGTATCCTCGTTTTCCAGAAATGCGATGCCGCTTAAGCCGTTGTGCTCGACCTGTCGGGTCTCGGTCGGTGCGAGATGTTCGCCCAAGGCCGCGGCGGCCCGCGGCGACGAGGTGAGCCAGGCCGAATAGCCCGTCCAACCGAGCGCCTGCAACGCGTGCAATGCGGCTCGGCGCAGGTAGGGGTGCTGCACGAAACGCGGGTAACCCGACGTGAGATGGCGCAACGTCTCCGGGTCCTTCGTCTCGTAGCCGATGACATCGCGCATCGTCGGCAAACTGCAGGAGACGCCATGAATACTGGCGGGGATGCGCTGGCCGAGAGGAAGGTGTGCGAAGGCAGACATGGGCGGTGCCAAATGAAAATGAGTGGAAAACCACAATCCAAGCCACGCGAGAGTCTCATGCGAACAAAAAGACAAGCGGCACAATTTGCCTTTGGCCTTTTGCTGCATTTCGTAACGAATTTCCTGCATGAAGATTGTTTCCTGGAACGTGAATGGCGTGCGCGCCGCGCTAAAAAAAGGACTGCTCGATTTCATGGAAACCTCCGATGCCGACGTGATCTGCCTGCAGGAGGCGAAGGCTCACCCTGGCGACGTCCAACACATCGTGTGGCCGCACGGCTACGAGGCGCATTGGAATCCGGCGGTGAAAAAAGGTTACAGTGGCACCGTCACCTTCACGCGCCAAAAACCGCTCGCCGTCTCGCTCGGACTCGGCTTGCCGGACCACGACGGCGAGGGTCGCATTGTTGCGCTGGAATTTGCCGATCTCTACTTGGTCAATGTCTACCAGCCTAATTCGCAGCGCGGCCTCACCCGCCTCGATTACCGCGTGAAGGAGTGGGATCCCGCTTTCCTCACCTACCTACGCGCGCTCGATCAGCTTAAACCCGTGATCTTCTGCGGCGACCTCAACGTCGCCCACACCGAGCTCGATCTGGCGAATCCGAAGACCAACCGGCGCAACGCCGGCTTCACCGACGAGGAACGCGGCAATTTCTCCACGCTGCTGGCGAGTGGTTTTGTGGATACCTTCCGCGAATTTGAAAAAGGCCTAGGTCACTACACCTGGTGGAGCCTGATGGCCGGCTGCCGCGCGCGAAATATCGGGTGGCGCGTCGATTATGTCGTGGTGAGCGAACGGCTGCGTCCGTCGCTCAAAAGCGCATTTATTTTACCCGCCGTGATGGGCAGCGATCATTGCCCCATCGGGCTGGAGTTGAAATAAACCGCGATTGCGCCCACCGCACCGCGAACCCGAATCCACCGATCATGCCACTGGAACTAAAAGGACTGATGCTACGTGAACCCCGCCTGACCTTGGGTGTCGCCGAGAGCATGACTTGCGGCTGGGTGCAGGCGCGCATCGGCGCGGTATCGGGCGCGTCGGAGTTTTTTCTCGGTGGCCTGACCGCCTACACGCACGACCAGAAAGTGTGCCACCTCGGTGTGGAGCGCGCCGGAGCGGAGGCCGTCAATGCCGTGTCCGCAACCGTGGCCGAGCAGATGGCGCTGGGCGCGTGCCGGTTTTTCAAGAGCGACCTCGGCCTCGCCACAACCGGTTACGCTGAGACAAATCCAGCGCTGGGCGTGGCGGCTCCGTTTGCTTTTTGGGCATTGACTCAGGTTCGGTTAAACGAAACGCCGTTCGTGCTGAGCGGGCGCGTGGATTGCGTCGGCGCGACGCGTGGGCAGGCACAGCAGCAGGTGACGGATGCGGTGTTGCGCGAGCTGATCCGTTTCCTCGTCGCCCAGCGCGGCTGAAGCGTGCCTCGGCTTTATCTTTGGCGTTTGGAGGTTTGGCCTTGGGGATTTTGCGCACGCTGCATGTGCTCACAATCCTCGAGCCTCAACGTCGTCTTCATCCCAGCCGAGATAATGGCCGAGCTCATGTAGATACGTTAGCCGAACCTCTTCGTCGAAACGCGAGAGCTCGCCTTCCGCTTCGTCAAAAATATTTTCCAGAAAGAGAAAAACCTGCGGCGGCACGGAGTTGTCGCTCCCCGATTCGAGACCGTGATGGTTGCCCACAAAAAGCCCAAGGATGTCGTCCTCAAATTCATCGCCGAGCAGCGCTTCATCGGGCCAGTCATGATAGCTCACAGGCAATTTTTCTGCGAGAAAACGAACCTCAGTCGGCAGTTTGCTTTGAGTGCGGGCGACGACCTTTTCGGCGCGAGCCATGAGTTGAGCGAGAGACATGCGATGAAACCTTTTCTAAGATATAACGTCTGATGGGATGTTCTCTCCCATAAAAAGAAAACCATATTACCCATGAAACATCCGATCAAATTCGTCCTTGTCGCGTTGACCCTTGCCATCGCGATCCCTGTTTCCCAAGCACAAACCCCCGGCACACCGCCGACACCCCCACCGCCACCCGCGGGTGAACACCTCAAAAAACATGACGGCCCGCGCGGCGACCGACTCAAGCACTTGAGCGAAAAACTTGGACTGACTGAAGACCAGAAAACCAAGCTCAAGCCGATCATCAAAGAAGAGGGCCAGGCAATCAAAGCCGTTCGCGACGACGCCTCGCTCGCAAAGGATGCAAAGTGGGCCAAGATCGAAGGAATCCGCAAATCCTACCACGAACAAATCCGTGCGCTGCTGACGCCCGAGCAGGCTACGAAATTCGATGAATTCAGAGAAGAACGCGGTCACGGTCCTGGCAACCGCGAAGGCGCTGGCCCCAAGAAATAAGTTCGTCCCTTAAATTTTCATTTAACCGCGCCGTCCCTGCATTCAAGAGACGGCGTTTTTCGTTTTGGACAGACGCGAGCGGGTGGCGCAGGCTGCACCGCTTATGAACCAACCTCGTGTGATCATCGCCGGTGGCGGCGCTGCCGGATTTTTTGCAGCGATCGCCTGTGCCAAGACAAATCCGGCCGCCGAGGTGCAACTATTTGAAGCCACCGCACACCTGCTCGCGAAAGTCCGCGTCTCCGGCGGCGGCCGCTGCAACGTGACGCACGCCTGCTTCGAACCGCGTGAGCTCGTGAAACGTTATCCGCGCGGCGGCCGCGAGTTGATCGGCGCCTTTTCCCGCTGGCAGCCGCGCGACACCGTCGCCTGGTTCGAAGCGCACGGCGTGACACTGAAAACGGAGGACGACGGCCGCATGTTCCCGGTAACGGATGATTCGTCCACGATCATCGAATGCCTCGTGCGTTCGGCGACCAAGGCAGGCGTCAAGGTGCGCGTCGGCTGTGGCGTGCGCGACGTGCAGGCGGTAGGCGATGGCGGCGGGTTCGTCGTCACGCTGTCATCGGGCGAAACGGTGGCGGGCGACCGCCTGCTGATCGCCACAGGCGGCGGCCGGGCCGAGAGCGGCGGACTCGCACTGGCTAAAAAACTGGGCCATTCGATTCAGACGCCGGTGCCGTCACTCTTCACCTTTCACATCGACGATCCGCGCCTGAAAGACCTCGCTGGGCTCTCGGTTGAAAATGCCGAACTCTCAGTAACCGACAGCAAACTCCACGAACAAGGGCCGTTGCTCGTCACACACTGGGGCCTGAGCGGTCCGGCCGTGCTCAAGCTTTCCGCTTGGGGCGCGCGGACGCTGCAAGAGGTCGACTACAAATTCACGCTCCTCGTCAACTGGCTTGGCGGGCGCACACCGGTGAGCGTGCGCGAGGCGCTGGCCGGAGCACGCGCGGCCAATCCCCGCAAGCAGGTTTCCACGTGGAACCCCTTCGCGCTGCCGCAACGCCTCTGGGACCGACTCGTGGCGGCGTCGGGTGTGGCGCCGACCGCCGTGTGGACCTCTGTGTCGAACCAAGCCCTTGCGGCCATGGCCGCGCAACTTTCCGCCGGCGAGTTCATCGTGGCCGGCAAGAGCATGAACAAAGAAGAGTTCGTGACCTGCGGCGGCGTGACGTTGGGCGAGGTGAATTTCAAAACCATGGAAAGCCGCGTGTGCCCGGGGCTGTACTTCGCGGGCGAAGTGCTCGACATCGACGGCGTGACTGGCGGTTTTAATTTCCAAGCCGCCTGGACCACCGGCTGGCTCGCGGGGCAGGCGTTGGCGGCCGAGTGATTGCCGAACCATGACCTACTTACAAATTCTCATTCTCATCCTGCCGGTGTTCGGCTTGATCGCGCTCGGCATGGGCCTGCGGCGCGTGGCGTGGATGACCGCCGAGGCCGACACGAGCCTGCTCAAGATGGTGGTGAGTTTCCTCTACCCGTGTCTGATTTTTGAGAACGTACTCAACAACGACGCGCTCCGCGTGCCGTCCAACCTCGCGCTCGCGCCGCTCATGGGCTGGATGCTGATGGGGCTCACGATCGTGGCCTCACTCTACGCGGGCCGCGCCCTCGGATTGACGACGGGGCATGGGCTGCGGACGTTCGCGTTTGCGGCGGGCATCAATAACTACGGGTACATCCCGATTCCGCTGATGACGGCGCTGTTTGGCCACGAGAGCCTCGGCGTGCTGCTCGTGCACAACGTCGGTTGTGAGGCGGCGATTTGGACCGTGGGTATTCTTGTGCTGTCGGGCTTGTCCCTGCGCGACGGTTGGAGAAAACTGGTTAACGCGCCCGTCGTCGCGCTCATTCTGGCGTTGACGGGCAATCTCCTCGGTGTCGGGCCGCATCTGCCGGGCTTCATCCGCGAGATCATTCACCAAAGCGCGAACTGCGCGATCCCGCTCGGCCTAATGCTAATCGGCGGCACGCTGGTGCAGTATTTCGCGCAACCGCGCGGGTTGTTCGAGCCGAAGGTCACGTTTAGCTCGATCTTCCTGCGGCTGGGCGTGTACCCGCTGATTTTCCTCGTGGTGGCGAAGTACCTGCCCTGCACCGTGGAGTTGAAACGCGTCCTGATCATCCAAGGCGCGATGCCCGCAGGCATCCTGCCCATCGTCATAGCCAAACACTACGGCGGCCAGCCGCTCGTCTCCGTGCGCGTGGTGATCGGCACGACGGTCGCGGGCATCCTCGTCATACCGCTCTGGATACGCTTCGGACTGGCGTGGGTGTTTTAATTGGCGTTGCCTGAGCAACCCGGCGCGTCCAACGGCGCACGCGTGCAAAACCCGAGCACGCACCCAAGCAAGGGAGGATAACCTCAAAACAGCCCCGGATATTTTCACGGCTTTCCGCTTGCACGCCCGGCTTGAGCCGATGCTATGACTGCTCTTTTCGATGGAACTGCCCAACCCTGATCACGTGCTCCGCCTGGCCGCTGAGCTGAATTTGAAAGTGCATCAAGTTGCGTCTACCGCGCAGCTTCTCAAGGAAGGAGCCACCGTGCCCTTCATCGCGCGGTACCGCAAAGAGGTGACCGGCGAGCTCGACGAAGTCGCCGTCACCGCCATCCGCGACCGCCTTGAACAACTCGCCGCGCTCGACGAACGCCGCAGCGCCATCACCGCCTCGCTCAAGGAGCGCAACCTCCTCACCGACGATCTCGCCAAAAAAATCGACGCCGCCGACACGCTCACGCTGCTCGAAGATATCTACCTGCCCTTCCGCCCGAAAAAGCGCACCCGCGCCACCATCGCCCGCGAAAAAGGCCTCGATCCGCTCGCCGAACTCCTCTGGACGCAGGACGCCGCCATCGATCCCGTAGCCGCCGCCCAAGCCTACGTCGGCCGCGACTACACTGCAGACGACGGCAAAAACCAACCATCCAAAATCGCCAGCACTGACGAAGCCCTAGCCGGTGCCCGCGACATCCTCGCCGAACGCATCAGCGACGACGCCACCGTCCGCGCCAAGCTACGCTCAGTCTACCAGCGCGACGCCGTCGTGGCCTCCAAAGTCATCACCGGCAAAGAAACCGAAGGCGCGAAATTCAAGGACTACTTCGACTGGACCGAACCACTCGCCAAGACTCCGAGCCACCGCCTGCTCGCCATGCGTCGCGGCGAAAAAGAACTCATGCTCATGATGCGCATCACCGTCGACGAGACGACCGCGCTCTCCGAGGTCGAACCCCTGATGGTGAAGGGCAAAACGCCCGCCGCCGCCCAGGTCCGCCTCGCCGTGCAGGACGCCTACAAGCGCCTGCTCGCCCCCGCGATGGAAACCGAGATGCGCCTCGACTCCAAAAAGAAAGCCGACGAAACCGCGATCAAGGTCTTCGCCGACAATCTCCGCGAACTCCTCCTCGCCTCCCCGCTCGGCGGCAAGGTCATGATGGCGATCGACCCCGGCTTCCGCACCGGCTGCAAAGTCGTCATCCTCGACCGCCAGGGCAAACTCCTGCACAACGACGTCGTCTATCCCGACCAGGGCAGCGTCCGCGACTCCGAGGCCAAGGAAAAACTCAGCGGCTTCGTGAAGTTCTTCCAAATCGAAGCTATCGCCATCGGCAACGGCACCGCCGGCCGCGAAACCGAACTCTTCGTGCGCTCGCTCAGCCTGCCGCCGCAGATTCCCGTTGTGATGGTCAACGAATCCGGCGCCTCCATTTACTCCGCCAGCGAAGTCGCCCGCGAAGAATTCCCCGACCACGACCTCACCGTGCGCGGCGCTGTATCCATCGGCCGGAGACTGATGGACCCGCTGGCCGAACTCGTGAAGCTCGACCCGAAAAGCATCGGCGTCGGCCAGTACCAGCACGACGTCGACCAGAACGCGTTGAAACGCTCGCTCGACGACTGCGTCGTCTCCTCGGTGAACGGTGTCGGCGTCGAAGTGAACACCGCGTCGAAACAGCTGCTCAGCTACGTTTCCGGCCTCAACTCGGCGACCGCCGCCAGCATCATCGCTTGGCGCAACGAAAAAGGCGCCTTCAAATCCCGCGCCGAACTCCTCACCGTGCCACGCCTCGGCCCGAAGGCCTTCGAGCAAGCCGCCGGCTTCCTGCGTATCCGCGACTCCGTACACCCGCTCGACACCTCGGCCGTGCATCCGGAAAGTTATCCCGTCGTGGAGAAAATGGCCGCCGATCTCAGCGTCACCGTGGCCGAACTCATGGCAAATCCGGCGCTGCGGAAAAAACTCAAACTCGAAACCTACGTCACCGACAAAGTCGGCTTGCCCACGCTGAACGACATCGTCGCCGAACTCGCCAAACCCGGCCGCGATCCGCGCCAAAAATTTGAAGCTTTCTCCTTCGCCGAAGGCGTGAGCAAGCCCGAGGACCTAAAGCCCGGCATGAAACTGCCCGGCATCGTCACCAACGTCACCGCCTTCGGCGCGTTCGTGGACATCGGCGTACATCAAGACGGCCTCGTGCACGTCAGCCAACTCGCCGACGTTTTTGTGAAAGACGCCTCCGAAGTCGTGAAGGTCTCGCAACACGTGACCGTGACGGTGACCGAGGTGGACCTCACCCGCAAACGCATCGCCCTCTCGATGCGCAGCAAGCCCGAGCTCGGCGCCCGCACCGGTTCCGGCGGCGGCGCTGCCGCTCCGCGCTCAGGCCCCGGCGGCCCAGGCGGTGGCACACGGTCGTTCTCCACGGCGCCGCGCCCCGCGGCCGCTCCGGCCTCGCTCAACGGCGACTGGTTCTCCGCCGCGATTAAGAAAAAGTAAGCGGCAAAAAACCGCCACGGATTGCGCACTGGCTCAAGCGAAAGCTTGACCAGTGCCGCTCCCGCCAAAAGCTAGGTGCTCTGATCGCGGCTGTAGTTTAGTGGTAAAACTTCTGATTTCCAATCAGGTATCGAGAGTTCGATTCTCTCCAGCCGCACCAATCCCGGTTTTTACCGGTTCGCCCCGCGCCCGCCTTGGGCCAATCCTTTTGCCAGACCGCGCGCGCGCCTCTTTCCGTGAATCTTATTCTGCTCGAACCCGCTGAAACCGCCAAGCCGCTGCCGCTGGCCGATCCACGCGCGATCCACATCCTCGACGTACTCCGCCGCAAAATCGGCGACTCCATCGACGTCGGCCTCGTCGACGGCCCGCGCGGGAAAGCCACGCTCACCGCCACCACCGCCGACGCGCTCACGCTCGCTTTCACTTGGGGCGAACTCCCACCGCCGCTCCCGCCCTTGACGCTACTCATCGGCCTGCCGCGCCCGCAGACCGCGCGAAAAATCCTTCAGGAAGCCGCCACGCTCGGCGTCGGCGCGCTCCACTTCGTCACCACCGAACGCGGCGAACCTTCCTACGCCAGCAGCACGCTTTGGACCTCCGGCGAATGGCAGCGCCACCTGCGCGACGGCGTGGCCCAGGCCTTTTGCACGCGGCTACCCGCCGTGACCTTTGGCCAAAACCCACGCGACCTCTTACCGAAGCTTCCTCCTAATGCCATGCGCATCGCCTTGGACAACTACGAAGCCACCGCCTCGCTCCTGAGCGCGCTCGCCTCCATGGCACGACCGGGCCCGGCGTTGCTCGCGTTGCGCCCAGTGGTCCTGGCCTTCGGCGCCGAGCGCGGCTGGACCAGCGCGGAGCGCACGTTGCTGCGCGAAAATCAATTCACGCTCGCCCACCTCGGGCCGCGCGTCCTCCGCACGGAGACGGCCTGCGTCGCGACGATTGCGATCGTCAAGTCAGCGCTTGGCTGGCTCTAAAAACCACCGCACAAGACGTGCCCGTTATGAGCCTTCTTGCCGCAGCGCCCCAACGAATCCCTTACGGACTCAACAAAAAGCGCCGGAGACATTTAAGACTCCGGCGCTGTGAATCATTCCTTACGTCAGGTAAAAACTCAGCGTTTCCTGACCAGCCTGCGGAGCAGACCAAGCGAGCCTACCGCACCATAGAACCAGAAACTCGGCGCACCACCGCCACCAGGGCTGCCACCCGACGAGGAGGAGCTGCTCGACGAACTGGAGGAGCTGCTGGAAGACGATGAACTACTCGAACTGCTGCTGGAGCTCGACGAGCTGCTGGAAGAACCCGTGTATTCATCCGCGCCGATATCGGGAGCCAAGCCCGTTGGACGCGGGTCACCGTCGATATCGGTGGCTATGCCTGCGATCGGCGTGGCGGCATCAACAACATTCAACTGATTGGTGACCAGATGCAGATTGGCGCTAGTGATCGCCGTGAACCAGGCGCTTTGCGCCGTGCTCACGTTATAGGTGGCTGTGCCGAGTGCACTATCACGGGCGGCGATGGCTTTATTCGTCAGGTTATTCTTGAGCAACGTACCCGTCGTGCCGCTGTAGCGGTACTCGATGGCGTTCACGTAGGAAGACGCCTGATACACGGTGTTATAATAAACCCCGCCGCCAAGGGTCGATTCCAACGAGATGCTGGCGGTCAAAGCGGAGGTGTTATTATTCGCGATCATGTTATTACGGATCACGCCGCCGACATGGGTCGAGCTGGCGCCGGAACCGAAACCAATCGCCACATCACAGTTCAGGATCAGGCTATTTTCGACGATCGTAGCGCTCGCACCACCATAGAAATGAATGGCGGGTTCGGCCGCCGTGGAGGTCGCACTTACGACGCCGCTGAGGCTATTACCCGAGACCAGCCAGCCGACGCACTGGGTGCCATCAATGGCTGCTTTAGTGGTCGCCGTGGTATAGCTGAAGGCGCAGTTACTAATCACGCCGGTGTCAGCACCTGCTTGAATCGCAATCGCATGCAGCGGGGCATTGGCGAGAGTCAGGCGATCGATCAATGCAAAGTCACCCGTCACGTTAAGGATGTTCTGACCGCTGGCCAAGCCCGCGCCATTGAGGGTGGCCGTGCCCGTGGTCGGCCCCTTGAGCTTCACCACGTTAGCCGAGACAACCGGCAGCGGTGTGCTCAGCGCATAGGTGCCCGCCGCGAGGTTAATCGTGTATTGAGAGAGCGGGTTAGCGATACTCGTGTTGAGCGCACTCGTCAGCTCAGTGACATTCGTAACATTGAGCGTGACGGGGCCACCGCCGCTCGACGAAGAACTGGAGCTGCTGCTGCTCGAACTCGATGAGCTGGAGGATGAACTAGAACTAGAGGATGAACTAGAACTAGAGGATGAACTTGACGATGATGAGCTCGCACTGCCACTCGACGAACTAGAGCTAGAGGAACTTGAGCTGCTGGAAGAAGAGCTCGCGGTGTCATCCGCTACGACCATTAATTTTACAGTCGGGTCCGCCGTAGCTGATTGAACGTAATAAAACCATGCGGATGAGCCGGGCAAAGCTTGGTTATTTCTATTCATGTCAATAAAAGTATCGCTCAACAACGTCTGAGCAGCACCACCACCTGCAGGGGTAAAGACGACCGACACATTTTCCAATTGGATTAAATCCGTCGCAACAAACGCAGAACTATGAAACACACTAAAGCAATCAAAAGACGTCGTGAGGCCATTAGGCGATTTCGTGAGGTCATCTACCGTCGTCACTGTAGTTAAATTAACCTTCGCTGTGAGCGTGATCACATCACCAGATGTAAGGGTATAAGTTAAAACAAGTGGGAAAGGTATACCAGGAACCAAACCCAGCGCAGGTAATTTATTAGCAGGGTCTGTGTTTAAAATCAAACCTGCTACATTAACATTCGATGTATTTACTCTCGTGGTAATCGTTGGAAGTTGAGTGTTAACATCCGTCGCCAGTCGGCGCACTAAGTTGAAATCTTGCGTACCTGTCCCACCCGGGTTGAAGTAAGCACCATAACCCGAATAGGGAAGATAAATGTCATCAGCCAAGGCGCCGATAACATCGACCGTAGGCCGCGACCCATTAGAATTGTAGAGCCCCACACGTAAACCTGTAGCACTTAAAGGCGTAACCGACAACGTTACCGTCGCGCTAAAGGTAATAGAATCGCCCACATTTAACAAAGACTGCGGAGAGCCAGACGGAGCAAAGAAAGTATTTGCGTGTGCCGCAGATCCTCCAGTCATCTGTAATATATTACCGGATGCTGTAACTGCAGCCACGCAGGCCCAAAAAACCAAAAAAAAGCGGGTAAACTTTCCGCTCAGCAAAGAAATACTACTGTTCCGTGGGGTTGAATACATAGTTATGGGGATTATTACTAACATTTAGCGCCTTTCATCGGTTCAGAGAACCTAGGGGGATGACGCTTGTAGGGGTTTCAGCATGACTAGAAAGGGAATACCCTTAAGCGTCAATGCAAACATCTGGCTTTATCAGCCTGAGGTGTCTGCCACCTGGCGTCGCGGCGATTGCGATCGTCAAGTCAGCGCTTGGCTGGCTCTGAAAAATACCGCCGTCGGCTGACGCACCCCGCCGCCTAGCCGTTTCACACTCACCCAGCCCTCGGGCGCAAGAGTGATTTCACCGGGCATCTCAAACACAATCACGGGATCGCTCTCCGGTTTAAGGAGCTCGCTCAGCCGCGCAAAAAGCTTCGGCGCGCAGCCCTCAATCAAGTCGTAAGGCGGATCAATGAACACCAAATCCGGCACCGTCTCCACGACGGGCAACGTCCACTCCAGCACGTCGCCCGACAACACCTTCAGCCCGCGCTCGTCGCGCTTCAGGCTTTTGCAGACGGCCGCGATATTTTGCCGCAGACACGCGACGGTCTTCGCGTTCTTTTCAACAAACGTGCCGCCGGTCGCGCCTCGGCTCAGCGCCTCCAGGCCATACGCACCGCTACCAGCAAACAGATCTAAAAACACCGAGCCAGCCATGCGTGCTGCCAAACTGGAAAAAACCGCCTGCCGCAGGCTATCGGTCGCCGGGCGCACCGCGTCGCCCTTCGGCACCGTCAACGTGACACCGCGTGCTGCTCCACCGCTTATGCGCATGGCGCGACGCTTCGAGTTGATGCATTTCCACAAGGGACCATGCGCTGAGACAGCCTGCTGACGGCCCGTTTCGCAAGCCGCCAATCCGGTAGCTGGCGTTAAGCAACGAACCGCATAGCTGAAAACTGCCACGGCGTTACATTCCGCCCGAGAATTCATTCTGCTTTAATTGATACGCACGTCGGGTCGGCCTTGCCGATCGAAAACTTTTCGTGGCTCCGCGTCTCCGCGCGAGTCCGGGGCTAGAATGAGCGAAGCTCTAGCCCGCGGCTTTTTCCAACGCCGCGACGGGGGGCTGCATCACGAGCACTTTGTCCACGCGATGCCGATCCATATCAACCACCTCAAAGCGCCAACCAGCGTGGTCAAAGTAATCGCCCGCCGAGGGAATGCGCCCAAACTGCGTCATCACAAAACCGCCCAGCGTCTGAAAATCCGCGTCGTCTTCGTGCGGCAGCGCTTCGAGGCTGAACATGCTTTTCACGTCACCGATCGCGAGCGTCGCATCGATCAGCCATGAGCCGTCTTCGCGCTGTTTGGCCCCAGGGGCATCGCGTCGGCCTTGCGCAGGCAAGTCGCCCACGATGGCTTCGAGTACGTCGATGAGCGTCGTCAGACCTTGGATCGCGCCGAATTCGTCGCTGATCAACGCGATGTGGCGGCTCGATTTTTTGAAGGTCTCCAGCAGCTGAATCGCCGTCATCGTCTCCGGCACGATCAGCGCGGGCACCATGAGGTTTTTCATGCTGGTCGCCAAGCCGATGGCCGAGTGCGCCCAGAGCGCCTTCACGGACACGAGGCCGAGCACTTGGTCACGGTTTCCCTGATACACGGGGAAATAGGAATGTCCGCTCGCCACGATGCGCCGCCAATTAGTTTCCTCAGGATCGTCGAGGTTGAGGAAAACGATTTTCGGGCGCGGCGTCATCAACGCCGTCACGGGCAACTGGTCGAGCTCCAGCACGCCGGCGACCATTTCCTTTTCGGTCTTGTTAAAAACGCCCGCGTGCAGGCCTTGTTCGATGAGGATATTAACCTCTTCGTTGGACACCGGCTTTTCGGTCGTGTCGGTGCGCAGGCCGAAGAGCTTCATGATGCCGTTGGTGAGCCAGGTCAGCAGGCTCACAATCGGCGACACGAGGCGGGCGAGATTGTTAATGGCCGGGGCGAGATAGATGGCGACTCGCTCGGGATTCGCCAGACCGAGGCGCTTGGGAATGAGTTCGCCGATCACGACCGAACTCAACGTGATCGCCGTGACCACAATACCTAGCGCGACGGCATGCGCATGTGATGCCAGCCAACTAAACTGCGACAAAAAAACCGTGAGCATCCCCGCGACGGTCGTGCCGCCAAATGCGCCAGCAAAGACGCCAATCAGCGTAATCCCCACCTGCACCGCGGAGAGAAACCGGCTCGGATCGCGAGCGATGGCGAGCGTAGCCTTCGCCCGCTCGCTGCCCGTGTCGGCGAGCTGCTTTAGCCAAGCCTTGCGGGCCGAGACGACGGCGATCTCCGCCATGGCAAACACGCCATTCGCTAACAGCAGAAGGAAAAGGATTAAAATTTCAGAGGATAGATCCGACATCGCGCTATGACCGATAATCTAATCAGCCCCAGCCAATAGGCAACCTTTTGCTCAATCGCGCCCGGTGGACACGCAGCCGACAAGCCGGCGCCGGTACTGTGTCGGCGACACTCCCGCTATGCGCCGAAAAACCCGGTTGAAATGCGGCAACGAGAGAAACCCAGATGCATAGCAAACTTCTGCCACGCGTTGAGTTGAATCACCCAACAGACGCTCTGCCATCGCTACCCGTCGCCGGTTCACATACTCGCCAAACGTGCCTCCTGTCGCCCGCCGAAACAGCCGCGAAAAATGATCCGAGCTCAACGAAACCTGCTGCGCCACCCCTCCCAACGTGAGCCGATACAATAGATTCACCTCTATAAATTGCCGCGCCGCACCCACGGCCGCCGGCTCCACCGGCCCGGGGCGGCTCACGCACACCGGCGTTTCCGCCGACGCCAAATTCGCCACGCGTTGCACCAAAGCCAACACGCTCTCGACGTCGCCCAGACTGATCGTGCGCAGCTGGGTGAGCGATTCCTGTAACAACGACTGCACCTCCGCGCGCAGCCCGAGCTGCCTCAGCACTCGCGTGAACTTCGTACGGTCGATTTCCCCCACGATCACCGGCCCGACTTCAATCTGCCCCACACCCGTCCTCACCGGCAACGCAAAGAGCGTGAACCCCAACGGACACCGCAGCCGCTGCACCGTGCCGCTCGCACTCGCCGCCGCATGCAAAGCCTGATGCGCGGCCACACATAACGGACGCCCCGCACACGAACCATCCAAAACCCGGCAAACCGTCCCCGCGCCTGACACCGACGATTCCGCTGAGATCCGCCGCACGCTCGTCCCCAGGCCTTGCGTCAACATGCCGATCCAGTCGGCATCGGCATTGCCTGCGTCGATATCTTGCCGATAAGCATCGGCTCGCATCGCGCACGTTCCCTCGACACCGTTTTCAACCCACGCAGTCATCTCCGTTATCATACGGCCTTCATCACCGCCGCCCTGCTCACACCCCGCAACGCGCCAGCGTGACATCCAGGTGAAACCTAACCGGACCGCTTAATTCAGGACGTGTCTGGCGTCGGCAACGTAACGATTGCGACAGCCCGGTGACATCTGCACCCCATGCCGGATTGGGATAAGCAAATGCCGGATCCTGCGTAGAGAGGAAACCCGCCGTGAGGCATGCTGCGCGTCGTCCGCACCGCATCACCTGCAACTTATTCCTACCATGAAAACTCGCATTAACCTCCTCTGCGCCGCGCTCAGTTTGAGCGCCGTCTCCACCCTCGCCGCCGCGCCATTCACCTTCGGCGTCATAGGCGATACTCAATGGTCCGGCGCCGATCCCACCGGCAACAACATCAACACCGTCGCGGTCAACCAGATCAACGCCGTCAACACCCAGTTCGTTAAGGCCGGTGTCGATTTCGTCATTCAGGTCGGCGATCTCACCAACACAGGCTCCGACGCCAGTCTCAAAACCCGTCTCGACGTCAACTCCGCGCTCAACTCCGCCGGCATCGCCTTCTACGGCCTGCGCGGCAATCACGAGGCGACCGACGCCAACCAAGCCTACTTCCAAAACAACTACATCCCCGCCAGCAGCGCCGACGTGACCGTGGTTAAAGGCCCCGACAACACCAGCTACAGCGTCACCTACAAAGACACGAAGCTCGTGCTGCTCGACATCAACACCTCGACCAACACCACCACTCAGGCCGCGCAGACCACGTGGATGAGCAACCAGCTCGCAACCACCGACCACACCCAGAGCTTTGTCTTCTCGCACAAAAATCTGCTGGGCCAGAACCACAAGGACAACCAGTTCGGCAGCAGCAACGACGCCAATCCCGCCGATCAAAACACCTTCTTCAAGGCCCTCGCCGATAACAACGTCAAATACGCCATCAGCGGCCACGACCACATGCACCACCGCTCGGTCGTCACCAGCCCCGACGGCACCGCCAAGGTCCAGGAAATCATCACCGCCTCCGATAGCTACAAATACTACACACCCAGCACACCGTACTCTTCCCGCGAGACGCCCGTCGCCCAAGAACTCAACAAAACCGGTTACTACCTCTACACCGTCGACGGCCCCCACGTGACCGGAAAGTATTACGCCACCACCCCGCTCGCCAACGGCGACATCGCCGCCAACCCAACCTGGAGCCTGCAGGAGAAATTTGGATACAGTCTCAACGGCACCAACACACTCGTGGCCCAAGGCGGCTCCTTCGCCCTCACCCACTCGATTGCCTCTGGCACTAGTTTCGGCGAAAACGGCTACCGCGGCACGACGATGGCCATCCTCTCCGGCACCAATGGCGACACGGATAAAACCTACGACGGCCGCGCCCTGACCAAAGATCTCGAAATCGGCTGGGCGCCCGCCTCCCACGGTCCCGCCAACTCCCTCAGCGACGTACTCCGCATCTGGGGCATGAGCGACCTCGGCCAAGGCGACCAGACCGACACCTTCGCCCTCTCACTCACGTTTGATACCAGCGGGCTAAGCCTCGATACATTGAGCAACTACTCCATCGCCTCCCTCGATGCCGCAGGCAACTGGCTCAATGCGGTCGACCTCAACTTCGGCGGCATGAAAACCTTCGTCGCCGGTGCCTATGACACCCGCTACACGCTCGGCACCTACGGCGTCGACTTGGAAAAACACACCGCCTGGGCCGTGCTGAATCACAACAGCGACTTCGTTGTCTCCAGCGCCATCCCCGAGCCCTCCACTTATGCGCTCCTCGGTGCCGCCACCCTTGGCCTGATCGTCTTCTTCCGCCGCCGCATGCGCTAATCGATTTCGCATCACCACGCTAATCACACACAAACCCCGTGGCGCAGGCCGCGGGGTTTTTTGTTTTCGCTCAACCCGTCGATATCTGGAAACTCAGACCGGCGTCGCGATCGGCACCGGCTTTTGCCGGCCGCTGCGCGTGTCGAATTTGATTTTCTGCGACCGCTCGCTCGACGGTTTCTCCACCAGCCAGTACAGCAGCCACGCCGCGCCGATGCTGCCGCCCAGCGCCCCCGCAAAGAGCAACGGATGGTACGCGCCGCCCACCCGCGGCATGAAATAATTGATAAGCTTCACCCCGATCGGGAAATGGATCAGGTAGAGCGAATAGGAGATCGCCCCGAAAAAGGCTCCCACCCGGAATTTGAAAGCCGGATTTAGCAAGATCAGCCCGGCCGTGACAACACCCACCGCAATCTGCGCCGCGTCCGACGCCGCAAAGGACGCCGCGACTGCCACCGCCCCCAGCGCCAGCGACTCCCACCGCGCAGCCCGGCCGCAAACGTGATAACACGCGCAAAAGCCGATCAGGAAGAAAGGAACAAACTTCACGTCGATTGAAACGCCCTCCAACGCCACACCGCCCAGCGCGCAACCAACGAACGACGCGATCCGCACCCACCGCGCTTCGGCAAACACCAGCGGAAACAGCAACGAAATCGCCAGGTAGTATTTCATCTCGATCACAAGCGTCCAGATCACGGGATTCTCGCCCGGCACCGCTTGATAGAAAAACGTTTTCAGAAAATGCAGCGCCGAAAACTCGGAGCCTACGCCCTTCGTCCACGCGCTCGCCTGTGACAGGACAAAGGTGACCACCAACGCCACGAAGAACGTCGGCTGGAGCCGCCAGAGCCGTTTTACCCAAAACCGCCCAAAGCCCCCGATCCCGTAGCCGCCTTTGATCATGCTATACGGAATGATAAAACCGGAAATCACAAAGAAGGCATACACGCCGAGCTCGCCATGCTTAACCACCGCCGCCACAGGCGCGGGCAGCACTTGCCCAAAATGGCACAGGCAGACGAACAAAGCCGCCACTCCGCGCAGATAATCCAAAATTTGATAACGCATTTTCTGAAAAAGTCCGGGGCGCGTTCAGGCACGCGCCGCGCTGACGAAAAAAGTGAACTTAGAACGCTTCATGAATCGGTAAAAGCTGTGTGGCCGCACGCGGCAATGCAACTGCCGCCCGCCCGGGCAAAGACAACAGGAATGTGCGCGCGCCATTCGCCCTCACGCAACCAAGCAGCCCTTTCTGTTTCTGCTTGCGGACGACCGCCGATCTGGCTTCTACAAAGCATTAGCCATGAAAAGAAACGGTTTTTTAGACTACGCAAAGGGAGTGCTCATCGTCTTGGTCATGATCGGCCACGCCGTGCAGTTCACGATGTATCAGGATAAAGATTTCTGGGACGATCCTTTGCTCAAGGCCATCTACCTGTTTCACATGCCACTGTTCATGGGCCTAAGCGGCTACCTCTCTTGGTCAGGTCTGCAAAAAGGCCACTTCGGCCCCTACGCCCTTAACAAACTCAAAGCCTACATCCTTCCGGTTTTTTCCTGGGCCGTGCTGTACTGCCTCATCGCCTTTGCAATCCAAGGCGGTGGCGTAACCGCAGCCACCGCGCTACCCGGGGCCATAGTAGACAAAGCCACCACGACACTCTGGTTTTTGTGGGCGTTATGCAGCTGCCTCCTGATCACCGCGGCCATCAAAACAGTCGGCCGCGCGTTCTGGACGTTCGTAGCACTCGCTTTCGCAGGCATGCTGCTGCTCCCAGAGGGCCCGAACTTCACTACGCTCAAGTTTATGTTTCCCTATTTCATGGTGGGCTACGCTCTCGCTGAAAGCAAAATCACGCCCCTTCGCCGCGAGACCAGCATCGTACTTTTCACTCTCGCCTGCTTGGTAACGATCCTCTGCTACAACCTCTGGCAAAAGGACTCTTACATTTACACCACCGGCATGATTCTAAAGCGCTGGAATATCAATAACTGCGCCCTCCGCTACACGGCGGGCTTCTTCGGCTCCATCAGCGCATTTTTTACCCTCCGGTTTATCTACAAACTCAGCCCGGATTCCTTTCGTCGCCCCGTGGAAATCCTCGGTCAGGACTCGATCTACGTGTATATTTTGCAGGGCAACCTCTTCGCGGCACTGCTTCACCTCGCAAGACAGCTTTCGCTACCCGTTATCACAGGCCTCACCAGCTCATTGCTCAGCATAGCGGAAGGAATCGCCATGGCCGCGCTCTGCTGGTTCGTCGGCCGCGCGCTCAACAAAAGCGCCTTGCTCGGCCTGCTCCTTTTCGGCCGCTCAAAAAAGCGTCCGACCCCACCCGCGCCCGTCTTACAAATACAACCCACCCGCGCTCAACCGGCGGAAATCGAGACATAACACCAAGTACCGGGCGCTTTTACATCAAAGCCAAGCCCGTCGAGATTCTTTCAAAAGAGAACGAAGGTAACGAAGATACGGCGCTGAAAACCAAAATCGCTTCGTTCTCTTCATTACCTTTTGTGAAAAAATGCAGAAGCTTAGAGCCTTTGGTACAACCCGAGTGCCCCGAATGATTAATTTGTGAGCAAAGCGTCTGGACCTAGCCGAGGATGAAGCCGCCAATCCGGACCTTGAGCCGTTCAGCACCGCGCGGGTTGCGCGGCAGTGAAATTGCACCACATTCGCGCCCAACATGCCTTCTTCTCCGCGCTATCCGCTCTCCGATCACTACGACGGACGCGTGTTTCGCAATCCCGACCACGTCCACGTGCGCGGCTTCCGCGACATCCTGCGCTGGAAGTTTTCCCGCCATCCCACCCGCTGGCCCAAGCATGTACCCGTCACGCTGACGGCCCGGCCCCGCCGCGCGCCTTGCTCGCCGCGCTAACCGAGGCGAGACTGACAGCGAATGACTTCCGAATTCTGGAACCCGGCCAGTGCCTCTCCGTCTCAGACTGACCGCCGCTCCATTCACACCCCAACAAAAGGCGCACCCCAACATGGCCACGGCCATGAAAACCTTTGCCAATACCCGGCCACCCGTATTGTTAGGAGCCTAACGATTATCGCTCGCGTGCCTAGTTGCCGACTCCTCCAAGCACCCACGATCCGCCTTCCTGCGTCCGCTTGAAACTACATCACTTAAAAACGCTGCGCCACCTGCGGCTCCTCGGCTGTCTCGCCGTGCTGAGCGGTTCGGCCTGCGCGACCGAGTACAACGCCTGGCCACTCTGGATCGGCCAGACCGGCAACGACACCGCCGAACCCGTCAAAAGCTGGAACGCCGTTGGACCGCTCTTCTTCCACCAGACACCGGCCGCGCCCGACACCCCGACTGCCCGCGGCTTCCGCCCGCTCTATGTGCAGAAAACCGACGACGCCCGCGGCAAAATGGACGGCTATTTCCTGTACCCACTTTTCACCTACCACCGCACACCCGACGGCTACCGCTGGAGCCTCCTTTCGCTGATCAACCACTACGGCGCGTCCCGACTCCAGACTCAACCAGGCCTCACCGCCACGACCGGCAAACTCCCTGGCGGCTTCGATCTGTGGCCATTTTATTTTTCCCGACAGACCGCCGACCCCGCCACCTCCTACCACGCGGTCATGCCTCTCTACGGCTCGGTGCCAAAACGCTTCGGCCAAGACCGCCTCTCGTGGGTGCTCTTCCCGCTCTACGCGCGCTTCGAAAAGCACCACGTCACCACCACGACCGCGCCGTGGCCAATCATCAAAGTGCTGCAAGGCGAGGGTAACCGCGGCTTCGAGCTCTGGCCTCTCTTCGGCTGGCGCGCCAAAGACGGCGCCTACCGCGAGCAATTCTACCTCTGGCCGCTGATCTACAAAAACGAACACGCGCTCTGGCAACCCAAACCCGACGTCAACCTCGGCGTCCTCCCGTTCTACGCGCGACAGACCTCCGCCAACTTAACCAGCGAAACGTACCTGTGGCCATTTTTTGGATACACCGACCTCACCGCGCCCACGCGCTATCACGAGACGCGCTACTTCTGGCCGCTGCTCGTGCAAGGCCGCGGTGACACTATCTACATCAACCGCTGGAGTCCCTTCTACACGCACTCGATCCGCAAAGGCATCGACAAACAATGGTACCTCTGGCCGCTCTGGCGTCATCAGACCTGGACCGACTCCGGCCTACACCAGACGCGCAACCAATTTCTCTGGTTCCTCTATCACTCGACCGAGCAGCGCAGCGCGCGCAACCCCGCCCTCGCGCCCGCCCACAAAACCCACCTCTGGCCGCTCGTCAGCATCTGGGACAACGGCGCCGGCCACCGGCAGGTACAGGCGCTCAGCCCCTTCGCCGCCCTCTTCCCCGACAACGAACCCATCCAACTCGCCTGGGCTCCTCTCTTCGCGATCTACCGCTACGACCGCACCGAACCAGGTGACAGCAGCCAAACACTGCTCTGGAACCTCGTCTCATACCGCCGCGCGCCCGGCCGCAGCGAGTTTCACCTCGGCCCACTCCTCGGCGTGGAAACAAGCCCCGCCGCTAGCCGCATAGCGATTGGTTGTGGACTCCTCGGCCTGAAACGCGTCGCCCCCGGCGGAGGCTGGCGGCCCTTCCTTTTCGAATTCAAACGGCACACGGCACAAGCCACGCCGCCAACCCAGCCATGAATAAACTGAACTCTCTCTTCGAAGGCCTTGGCAGCGCCGTCGTGCTCGCCTACCGCTCCTTCGTCTCGCTGCCCAACGCCCCGCGCATCATCAAGCGCGTCGTCGAGCAGGCTTTTTTTGGCGGCTACTCCACCCTGCCCATCGTCACTATCCTCAGCTTCTTCATCGGCGCCGTGCTCGCCCTGCAATCCGGCATCAGCCTCCAAAACTTTGGCGCTAAGCAACTGATCGGCACCCTCGTCGGCGAATCCCTCGTGCGCGAACTCGGCCCCGTGATGGTCTCCATTCTCCTCGCCGGACGCGTCGGCTCGGCCATCACCGCCGAACTCGCCTCGATGAAAGTCTACCAGGAAATCGACGCCCTCGTGACGATGAACATCCCGCCCGAGCGCTTCCTCGTGCTTCCCCGCCTGCTCGCCGTGCTCCTCTACATGCCGGTCATCACCATCATCGGCATCGTGATCGGCTGGTTCGGCGGCGCCGTCGTCTGCGAATACGTCGGCTTCATCGGCGTCGATGCCGGACAATACTTTCACAGCCTGACGCAGTTTCTCACCGTCACTAAAATGATGGACGGCCTCATCAAGGCCGAGGTCTTCGGCTTCTGCATCATCCTCATCGCCTGCAACACCGGCCTGCGCACGCGCGGCGGCCCACGTGAGATCGGCTTCGCCGTCACCCGCTCCGTCGTGCTCTCCCTGATCACCATCCTGATCCTCGATTACTTCATCACCAAGGCCCTCGCGTAATGAAAACCAAATGCTCCGCCCAAGACCGCAGCGACCGCAGCCCCGTCGGCGTCGAGGTCGCCGGCCTCTCGAAAAACTATGAGGCCCAGACCGTCCTCAAGGACATCAGCCTCTCCGTGAAGCCGGGCGAGATTTTCGTCATCATGGGCCCCAGCGGCTCCGGCAAAAGTGTGCTCCTGCGCCACATCGCCGGCCTCGAAGCCCCCACCGCCGGCACCGTGCGCGTCAACGGCCTTGACCCCACCGACCCCGCCACCCGCGACCGCTTTGCCCTCGCCCTCGTCTTTCAGGCCGGTGCTCTCTTCAACTCGCTCTCCGTCTACGAAAACCTCGCGCTCTACCCGCTCGAACACCAGCTCTGCCCCAAGCCGCAGATTCGCGAACGCGTGATGCGTGCGTTGAAAATTCTCTCACTCGAAAACGCCGCGGAAAAATTCCCCTCGGAACTCTCCGGCGGCATGAAAAAACGCGTCGCCATCGCCCGCGCCCTCGTGATGGAACCGCAGATTCTCCTCTACGACGAACCCACCTCCGAGCTCGACCCCGTGATGGGCGCCACCATCACCGAAATCATCGCCACCCTCAAAAACGAATACCAGGTCACCAGCATCGTCGTCTCCCACGACCGCGACCTCGCGCTCACCATCGGCGACCGCGTCGCCATCCTGATGAAAGGCAACCTGCGCACCATCTGCACCCCCGACGAACTGCGCCGCGTCAAAGACCCCGACATCGTCGACTTTTTAAATCCAAAAATCGATCTCAAGAATCCCCGCTACCTAACCTTGGAGGCCTCATGAACAACACACAAATGTCAGCCCGCGTCGGCTTGTTTTTCCTCATCGGCATCGTGCTCATCTGGGTCACGTTCGACGCCCTGCGCGGCAACAGCATTAACCGCAAACGTGGCTACACCGTCATCGTCGGCTTCTCGACTCTTAAGGAATTGAAAGCGGGCGACGAAGTGCGCATGGCCGGCGTGAAAATCGGTGCCGTCGAATCCACCCGCCTCGCCAACGAACGCGCCGAAGCCGTCCTGCGCATCTTGCCCGATTTCCGCATCGCCCAAGACGCCACCGCCTCGATCGCGATGGCCGGTCTCATCGGCACCAACTACATCTCCCTCAACATCGGCCACCCGGAACAAGGCACTGTGCCCGAAACCGGCGGCGAACTCCGCACCCGCGCCGTCGCCGACCTCAACCAAATCATGTCCGACCTCGGTGGCCTCGGCCAGGACCTCAAAGGTGCACTCGCCAGCATCAGCTCCGCCTTCAGCAGCGGCCCCGACGGCCAAGGCGGCCTGATCAGCAAACTCGACCGCCTCGTCACCGACAACAGCGCTAAACTCACGCACACGATGGCGAACCTCGACGACATCACCACCAAAATCAGCACCGGCCAAGGCACCATCGGCAAACTCGTCAACGACCCCGCCGCCTACGACCAACTCCTCGCCTCCGTCGTGGAGATCAAAGGCGCCGCCGCCGACGCCCGCCTCATGCTGACCAACGCCCAAGCCATCATCGACCAAGTCAAAAGCGGCAAAGGCCCGCTCGGCACGCTCGTCTACGATGAAACCTCGACCGCCAACCTGAAACTCATCGTGCAAAACGTCCGCGACCTCTCCGAAAAGCTGAACAACCCCAACAGCTCCTTCGGCCAACTGATCACCAACGACCAGCTGATCCGCGACGCCCAAGCCACGCTACGCAAAGTCGACAGCGCAGTGGACGGCCTCGGCGACTCCGGCCCGATCTCCGCCGTCGGCGTCGTCGCCGGAAAACTGTTTTGATTGGTTCTTGGATTGGGTTTTAGAGGAACCACGAAGAAGCGAAGAAAAGAAGTTCAGCCTCCCGCAAAACAACCGCGCCCTCTCCGCATCGGTGCCCAGCGGAGTTCATCGGTGGCCAAATTCTCCGATCACACCAGCCAATCTTGCGCGCCGCGCCCCGGCCTTATTACTTGAGCACATGACCCACGACGACGCCTTTGACGAACTTGACGCCAGGCTCAAACACGCCCACCTGCTCAATTCCATCAGCGAACTCCTCAGCTGGGACGAACAGGTCAACCTCCCGCCCGACAGCGCCGCCCAGCGCGCCGCGCAACACGCCGCCCTCGCCCAGACCCGCCACACCGCCGCCAGCGACCCGCGCCTCGGCCAGCTTCTCGATTTACTCGAAAAAAACCCCGCCGCCCACACCGACGACCAGCGCACCCTCCGCCACTGGGCGCGCCGCGACTACGACCGCGCGACGAAACTCCCCGCCGACTTCGTGCGCGAAAAAGCCGAACAAGGCAGCCGCGGCTATCACGCCTGGAAACAGGCCCGCGCAGCCGCCGACTTCGCCCTCTACGCGCCCGTCCTCCAAAAAAATCTCGAACTCGCCCGCCGCGAAGCCGCGTATTTGAATCACGGTGACGCGCCCTACGACTACATGATCGACCGCCACGACCCCGGTATGACCGCCGCGGCCACCGAGGCGCTCTTCGATGAGTTAAAAAAAGAACTCGTCCCCCTCGTGCGCCAGATCACCGCCTCGCCTGTTCAGCCGCGACCGAACCTGCTCAAAGGTTTCCCTATCGACGACCAGGCGCGTTTCCTCCGCGAGGTCACCGAACAAATCGGCTTCGACTACCGCCGCGGCCGCATCGACGTATCGCTGCATCCGTTCTGCTCCGGCACCGGTAACGACATCCGCATGACCACGCGCTTCGACCCGGAAAACCCACTCGATTCGCTCTTCAGCTCGATCCACGAAACCGGCCACGGCCTCTACGAACAAGGCGTGCGCGCCGACCAGCACCACACCGCGCTCGGCCAAGCCGTCGGCATGGGCGTGCACGAATCGCAAAGCCGCCTCTGGGAAAACCAAGTCGCCCGCAGCCACGGTTTCTGGCGCTTCTTCGAACCAAAACTGCGCGCCCGCTTCCCCGCCCAACTCGACGGCGTCTCCCCTGAAGCTCTCTACCTCGCGATCAACGCCGTCGCCCCCACCCTCATCCGCGTCGATGCCGACGAGGTGACTTACAACCTCCACATCATCCTCCGCTTTGAGTTGGAGAAAAAACTCTTCGCCGGCACGCTCGCCGTCGCCGATCTGCCCGCCGCGTGGAACGCCGCCGCCCGCGAACTCCTCGGCCTCGCCCCCGCCAACGACCGCGAAGGCGTTCTCCAAGATGTCCACTGGAGCGACGGCTCCTTCGGCTACTTCCCGAGCTACTGCATCGGCAACATGATGGCCGCCCAACTCTGGTACCACGTCCTCACGCTGCGCCCGCAGCTGGAGGAGGATTTTGCGCGTGGCGATTTCTCTTGGTTGCTCAACTGGCTCCACGAAAACATCCACGCCCAGGGCAAACGCCACGACACCCTCGCGCTCGTGCGCCGCGCCACCGGCCAGCCGCTCTCGCCGCGCCACCTCATCCGGTATCTGAAAGAAAGATACAGCCCGCTCTACACCGTTTAAAACCGCCAACACCATAATGCCAAACCCGCGCGCGCTACTTTGGCGTTTCCCGAAATGCCCTTGATCGACACCCACACTCACCTCGAATCCTTCCACCACCAAGGCGTGCTGCCCGAAGTCCTGCACCGCGCCAAGGAAGCCGGCGCCGAGGCCATGATCACGATCGGCACTTCGCCCGACGACTGGTCACTCTACCGCGGACTCGCCCAGAAAAACCCCGGCTTCATCCACTACGCCGTCGGCCTGCACCCATGCTCCGTCGACGAACGCTGGTCCGAAGCCGTCGCGCAGATCGAGGCCTTCTGGTGCGAATTGCCCACGCCGCACCCGGTCGCCCTCGGCGAAACCGGACTCGACCGTTTTCACCTCCCGAAAGACGAAGCCGAGGCGGCTAAAATCTTTCGCTGGCAACGCGCCGCCTTCGCCGCACAGCTAGAGATGGTCCGGCGCCTGCGCTGCCCACTCGTCGTGCATTCCCGCGGCGCCTTTCGCGAATGCGTCGAGATGATCGACGCCGCCGGCGTTGATTGGACCAAGGTCGTTTTCCACTGCTTTACCGAAGGCGAAACCGAGATGGCCGAGCTCACCCGCCGCGGCGGACGCGGCTCCTTCACCGGCGTGCTCACCTACAAAAACGCCGACGCCATCCGCGCCGCCGCCAAAGCCCAAGGGCTCGCGCGCTTCATGCTCGAAACCGACGCGCCCTACCTCACGCCCATGCCGCACCGCGGAAAACCAAACGAACCCGCTTATCTAAAACACACCGCCGAACACGCCGCCACGGTCTTCAGCGTGAGCCATGCCGAACTTGACGCCACCTCCACGGCCAACGCCCGCGCCTTCTTCGGTCTCAGCACCTGAACCCGAACCGAAAGATGATTTGAACACGAAGAAGTAAAGAAGCGAAGGTCCGGAATGAGCCATCTGCCTCTCAATCACCGGACATGAATTCCTTCGCCATCACCTCCGCCGAGATTGGCTTCGCTTCTTCGTAGTTCCACCACCGCCTCCGCGTGCGAACCACACCCCTCACGCCGCGCCCAGCCCTTGGATCTGCGCGATCAGCCGTCCGACATTTTCCGGCGCGATCCGATCGGTGATGATCGTGCGCGGAAAATTGTGCTCCAAATCGAGCCGCACGCCGTCTTCGCTGCCCGGGCGCACAAAATCCTCGATAAAATCCATGCCGCCGCGCGGCTTGATCCAGCGGTAGTACACGTCGATCTCTGCCGACTCGACGACGATCTCCAAATGCAGGAACACGTTGCAATACAGCGTCAGATCACGAAACGAGGCGAACCACGTCGGTGGATTGACCAGCTGATCTCGTATGATGAGCGTCATCGCGTTTCCTTTCGTTCTGGTAGAGCATTCCTTCTGCCAACTTCGGCACAACGCCGTGCAATTTTACCCCAAAAACCGGCGTGATCCCGCCGTCAGATCCACGGCCCGACCCAGAAAATAGGCTTTTATCCGGGCGACTCCGCCGTCATCGATTGATCCTTTTATACTTTTATGAGCACACCGCGTAAACCCGTTCTCCTTATCATCCGCGACGGCTGGGGCAAAAACCCCGAAGCCGGCCAAAACCAGACCAATGCGGTCTTCCTCGCCAAGAAACCGTGCGACGACCAGCTGCACGCGAAATATCCCTTCGCCCTCGTCAAAGCCAGCGGCCTAGATGTCGGTCTGCCCGCCGGCATCATGGGCAACAGTGAAGTTGGCCACGAAAACATCGGTGCTGGCCGCATCGTCGATCAGGAACTCGTGCGCCTGAACAAACTGTTCACCGACAAAAAACTCGTCACCAACCCCGTCTGGCGAGCCGCCGTCGACCGCGTGAAGACAAACAACTCCCGCCTGCACCTCATGGGCCTCGTCTCCGATGCCGGCGTCCACGCCATGATCGAACACCTCTACGGCATCATCCGCCAGGCCAAGGCCGACGGCGTGAAGGAAGTTTTCATCCACGCCTTCACCGACGGCCGCGACACCCCGCCCTCCAGCGGCCTCGGCTACATCAAGCAAATCGAGGACGAGATCGCCAAGATCGGCCTCGGCAAGATCGCCACCGTGTGCGGCCGCTTCTGGGTCATGGACCGCGACAACCGCTGGGAGCGCGTTTCCAAAGCCTACGCCATGCTCACCGGCCAGAAAGCCGTTGCCACCGCGCCGAACGCCACCGCCGCCGTCCAGCAGTACTACGACAACCCCCTCACCGCGACCCAGATTGGCGACGAATTTGTCGCTCCCACCTGGATCGTCGGCACCGACGGCAAGCCCGTCGCCACCATCGGCAACGGCGACGCCGTACTCTTCTACAACTACCGCGGCGACCGTCCCCGCGAGATCACGAAGGCCTTCGTTATCGACGGCTTCAATGAATTCGACCGCGGCCAGAAACTCGACCTCTACTACGCCACAATGACCGAGTACGAGTCCGGCCTGCCCGTGAACGTCATCTCGCCCAAGCCCGAGAAGCTGAAAAACATCCTCGGCCAAGTCGTATCTGAAGCCGGGATACCGCAGTTCCGCTGCGCCGAAACCGAGAAGAACCCGCACGTCACCTTCTTCTTCAACAACTATCGCAAAGATTCATTCCCCGGCGAAGACCGCGCCTGCCCCGCCAGCCCGAAGGTCGCCACCTATGACATGCAGCCCGAAATGTCCTCCGTCGAAGTGACGAAGGAAGCCAAAGCCGCCATCCTCTCCGGCAAGTACGGCCTCGTCGTCGTCAACTACGCCAACCCCGACATGGTCGGCCACACCGGTTCGCTGCCCTCCTGCATCAAAGCCGTCGAAGCGACCGACATTGGCGTGGGCGAACTCCTCGAAGCCCTCGCCAAGATGGGCGGCCAGGCACTCATCTGCGCCGACCACGGCAACTGCGAACAGATGTGGGATCCGACCGTCAACGGCCCGCACACCGCGCACACGCTCAACCTTGTCGAGGTCTTTGTCGTTGGCGATCAGTTCGCCGCCGGCAAGACAAAGATGCGCACCGGCGGCCGCCTCGCCGACCTCGCACCGACCGTCCTCGCGCTCATGGGCCTGCCCAAACCCACCGAGATGACCGGCGAAAGCCTGATCCTCGGCTAAGCGTGTTTCCTTTAATGGTCTCCCGCGTAGGCCGTGAGCTTGCTCACGCTTTAAACGGCGCCCGCCAGCGAGCTGCCTACGCCCGACCAGGAACACCCTGACGAAAACGCTTCTTCTTCTCTTTAGCGGCGCGACTCACCCCGCGCCGCTTATTTATGCCCGCTATCAGCACGCATAAATAACTTAACCTATTCCCTAAAGAGCCGTTAAATATACCGCCGGAGGTATTTCCACCCATCTACTTATGCGTACATCCACCCAACAAACCCTCGCCACCCTACTCACAGGACTGGCTTTGTCCGCCACCCTGCTCACCTCAACCCTGCGCGCTGAGACGACCAAATCCAAAGCCTCGCCCATCGCCATCGGCGCCGAGATCGGCACCGCCGGCTACGGCCCGATCGCCATCGTCACCGCCACAAAACATCTCACCGCCAGCATCGGCTACACCTGGTTCGATTTCGACTACGACACCAGCAGCGGTGATTCAGACTACACCGGCAAACTGAAACTCAAAAACATCCAAGGCATCGTAAACTGGCATCCCTTTGCCGGCACCTTCCATCTCTCCGCCGGCGCCTTCATCACCAACAACAAAGTCGACGTCATCGGCAAACTGAAGCCCGGCAACACCTATGACATCGGCGGAGCCTCCTACACCTCGGCCCAAGTCGGCACGCTCACTGGCAATGTAGAGCTCACCAAAGGAACCGTCCCCTATATCGGACTCGGCTGGGCCAAAAAACCCACCAAGAGCGGCTTCGGCATCTTCGCCAACGCCGGTGTGCTCTTCACTTCCGCCCCCGAGGCGAAACTAAACTCCATCGGCGGCACACTCTCCTCTGACCCCACACTTCAGGCGAACCTTCGAAAAGAGGAAAAAGACGTCAACAAGGACCTGAAACCCCTGCGCTACTACCCCGTCGCCCAATTCGGCTTAATGTACCGCTTCTGAATTTTTATCCCATTTTTATCCACTCAGCAGCGCGGCTCACCCTGCGCCGCTTTTTTGTGCTAACAAAACTTAAACCAACCAACACCAACAACCGACATTTTTAAAAAAACACATCAAGATCACCCCCCACGCATCATCTGTCTTTAATCACGCCCGCAGGGACCGTACAGATTATGACCGCAGTCTTATACCCCGTCCCATGCGCTCTATCTTCACCCCTTTCTTCGCCGCTCGACGCACGGGACTGACTTTGTCCGCGCTGCTCCTCGGCTCCTCCGCGCAGGCTGGCACAAGCAAAGCGAAAGTGACGCCCGTCGCCCTCGGCGCGGAGATCGGCACCGCCGGCTACACCTGGCTCGACCACCCCGACACAATCAAGCTCTCCAACCTCCAGGCGGCGCTGAATTGGCACCCTTCGCCAACGACCTTCACCTCTCCGCCGGTGCCTTCATCTCCGACAACAAGGTCCGCGCCACCGCCAAACTAAAAACTGGCGCCACCAACAAAACTGGATCACCGACTCGCCCGAACAAGTCGGCACCCTGACCGGCAACATCACACTCTCGTCCGGCACTGCGCCCTACCTCGGCCTCGACTGAGCGAAGAACCTGGTCAAAAGCGGCTTCATTTTTTTTGTGAACGCTGGCATGCTCTTCACCCCAGCCACCGAAACCACACTCACCTCGAAAGGCGGCTCCGAATCCGCCAACCCCGCGCTGCTCGACAACCTCCGCAAAGAGGAAACTTCGCTCAACAAAAAGCTGAAAAACCTGCGCTTCTACCCTGTCGCCTAGATCGGCCTGCTGTATCGCTTCTGAAGAACCGGCCTAAAGGAGAACAGATTCCCCCCTCTCCCGCAGCGCAGTTCAACCTGCGCCGCTTTTTTTCGCCTCGCCCTTCACCTTCTTCGCTTCTTCGTAGTTCAAAATAGTATTCTTGGATTAGATTGAACATGGCGCACCGAAGCTGGTGCGCCATGTTCAGCTGGTGGCCTTCGGGTGGGTTTCAGCCGACCATTTTCAAAAGGTCGAACACCAACTTGGCGAAGGCCGCAGCTTTTTTCGGGTCTGAGAGGAGCTCCATCTTTTGGTCTTCGTGAGCTGCACTACTGTCGAGGATCGCGTCGTCCACGGCTTTCGGAAAATCGTCCAGCAGGGCTTGCTCGTCGCTGTTGTTGGCTAGCTGATTCATGACCTTTCCGTTCTCCCTCACCTTGTCTCTGGCCGTGTAGGCGTAGTTGACCAGATCCTGCTCGGTGAGGTTGTCGGTGATTAAAAGTTCGTTCAAGCGAGCGATGATATGCGAAAGGAACTCCTCTTTCGGATCGCGGGCTTTGGCTATGCCCACGCCCTCACCCGGTTTCAAGCCGTAGTTGCCCTAATCTTCGCCCAGCAGGAGGTCCTACTGCCCTAGCTTAGATAGACGGTAGTGACTCAAAACCACCTATTCAGGTCGATGTCGTCTCCGTCAATAAACTGCTCGCGCAAGAGGGGTTCAGATTGCGGGCGTAGAGACTGAGCTCCACGGCGGGTGCCTGACGTGCGGGCCGCCACACCGCACACGCCGCCGCCCGGCCCGACCGCTAGATACCGAAGGAGCGCAAGCGACGGAGTGAGGATGCAGACGACGTGTCAGATCAGAGCGAAGCGGCGAGCTGGCGCGGCGTGTGTCGCTGCGTCGGATTAAAAAAACGAACCCTTTACTATCGAATGCAAATCACAGAATCTGACCCTTTATTTACCGCTCAAAAGCTCAGCCAAAAGCATTCACCCGCAGACCGCGCAGTGAGGTCAGGCCGCCCCAATCGGTGATCGGAGCCAGCGGACGTGGTGCGGTACGTTTACGAACACCGTGACGTTGTCGGTAAGCGGCGAGATGGGTTTCAACAAACGCCTGGCTGCCGAGCACGGCAGCATCGGTAAAGTAACGCACGCGGCACCGCAGCACGGTGGCCATTGGCAGACGGCCTTTTTCTTTGAGCACCTTCTCGAAGGCGGCGGGCGAGATCGCTTGGGCTTGGGCCTTAGTTGTCGTTCCCGTGCCGAAAAGTGCTTCGCGGTAATGCGCCTGAACCTCGGCCCAGATTTTATTAGGCCCAACAATCGCCTGAATCCCGGCCCGCGCGATGCGTGAACCGGCAACGGCTTCACCATAGCCGCAGAAACGATAATCCTTGGGATCCTGGGCTAGACCAGCGCGCACGCAATTGAGGTCGATGTACATCGCGACCGTCTGGATGGCGTGATTCTTTGGTTCGATCAGAACGGATTTGAAACGCTCAGACCATAGCGTGCCGTAGCGCTGGTGGCTTTTGTTGAACCAAGTGGCGAAGCGCTGTTTCACGAGCTTCATGAACGCGGAGACATCGCCCATGAGCGTCAGCTGACGTTTGCGCCAAGCCTCGCCCTCGGTGCTGCCGTTTTTCAACTGCCCCTTGATGGCATCGAACCGCTCCGTCTGGTACTTGGTCGGCTTGGGGTGGAGCAACTGATAGCGACGGAGTAGCTCCGAATCAGAGGGCAAGGTTTTCAGCGGAACCTTGAGCAGAACGTGGAAGTGATTGCTGAGGATGGCGTGGGTGAGGATTTGCACGCCGCAAAAGTCGGCCACCTGCCAGAGCTGTTTACGCAGCACCTCTTTGGCCACGTCATCGATCACCCGCTCTCCGTTCACCGTACGCGTCATGCAATGGTATACCGCCTCCCCGTCCTCGGACTTAATTTTGATGCGGGCCGCTCTCATGCCAGATAAGAAATCAGACAATACTTCCTATGTCTATTTGTTTTTGACCTGTCCCTTTTATTAAGTTTTATTAAGTCCAGTCCGGTGAGTTTGCGGGCGATGTTGCAACGCAATGCCAAACTACTCGCTTGGGCAAAACGCATCCGGGCGGTGGCGTTGCGGTGGCTGCCCTGTTCGGCGTCGGCCAGTCGCACGAAGC
>Ga0105048_10000076_pt1 | contig 118853 bp, 91 predicted proteins | sample MAT05_FD_78382 | JGI IMG/M metagenome (GOLD analysis project Ga0105048, IMG submission 78382) | Freshwater microbial communities from Lake Fryxell liftoff mats and glacier meltwater in Antarctica - MAT-05 | ecosystem: Environmental > Aquatic > Freshwater > Ice > Liftoff microbial mat | place...
CGAGCGCCGACTCACTGGGGTCGCGCGGGTGGTAGGTGCGGGCGAGCGGAGGCGACACCTGACCTCGACGCGAGGTCGGTCGCGCTCGATCAGTCGCGGTCCCGTTCGCGCTCGATCAGTCGCGGGTCCCCCAGTCGCGCAAGAGGACCATGCCTTCGTCGTTGGGGTCGACGCCGAGCACGGGAGTGTTCGGCGGCTCCACCACGGGCTCCGCGCGTGGCACGGCCATGCCTTCGAGCTGGGTGAGCACGCGGGCGACCGTGTTCTTGTTGGCGAATGCCTTCGCGATGGTCGCGCGGTTGGCCTTGGTGACACGATCCTGTTGCGCCTGGTCCTTGATGAGCTCGTGCTTCATCGGCGCCAGCAGGAGCTTTTGGCCGACTCCCGTGATGGTCGCGTGGAGGTGCTTGGCGAGCGCGCCCTTGCTCGTGATGTGCGTGGTGGCGCCCGAGTAGCATTGGAGCAACTTGGCGGTGAAGTCGGGGCACGCGGTGATGTAGGTCGGGTGGCCGCGCCAATCGCCGCCTGGTGCCCATGACCCGGCGATGCGCGCTTGGGAGATGCCTGCGAGCGTCGCGGGATCCATGACCCAAGCCTGCTGGTCCTTGCCGGTGCCCCAGTTCTTCACCGTCTGGTTCTTGGAGTACGTGTCGGATTCGATGGGGAGCACGCCGGACTTCTCCTTCAAGATCGGCTTGCCGGTGCGGGCGTGGATCTCCTGGTCGCGGTACTCAGTCTGGAAGGCTTCCGTGTTACCGGCGCGCGGGTTCACCCACTGCTGTCCATCTCCCGCGCTCTCCTTGGTTTCGCCGAGCTGCCTGGAGAGCGCCGTCGACATCGCCACTGACTCGATGGTGCTCACAACTTTTTCCTCCATCCACGCGAGATCGAACTCACCGACAAAGCCGTAGGCGCGAGCCTCCTTGGCGTCGACCGCGTTGCCCATCTGGATGGCGCAGCTCAAGCCAAAGGTCTGCCCCTTGTAGTCGATGACGTCGCCCTTGATGGTGCATCCCTTCGCCACCACGAGCTCGTAGGCCGCACGCGCCAGCCGCGCCAGGTTGAGCCCGCCGTTGTTGGCGTACTTCAGGGTCACCGGCGCGCCCACTTCGCCCGCGCCACCGCGGATCGCGAAGCTGTTCGAGCCTGTCTCCTCGACCCGGCCCGTCGGCGTCTCGATATAGTCCCACTCGCGCGCGTCGCCCCCCGCAGGCGCTTTCACCTCGCCCGTGTCCTTGCCGGGCGGCGCCTGGATGTCGCGCCCGGCGAGCACGAGCTGGCTGAACGTCACGTCGGCCGTGTACTCGCGCCCGAGCGCGAAGTTGAGGCGCTTCATCCACGGTGAGTTCTTGTTGAGGTCGGTCTTGCTCGTGTTGGAGTAGATGGCGCCAGGGATGTCCGTCGAGGTGACATCGACATTGGCCGGAGCCTCCTCGTTCGCCTCGAGCTGCACGTCGCGAGCTGCACCGCTTTCCTTGGCTTGCACGGGCGTCAACGCGCTGACCTGATCGTCGTAAGACATGCCGCGCAGCATCTGGGTGTGCTTGGAGCCGCTGCCTTGGGACGCCGTCGCGTTTCGCTGCGGCGCGCTGGTGGTCGACTGATCCTGCGATTGTTTGCTCATGACGGTCATCGCGTTCCTCTCGTGCGGTCGCACGCGGCGGGTGGTGCGCTTGTGTGAGGTGGTGACGGAACCGACGACTGCACCATGCTCGGCGCGGCGACGGCGTCGCGACTTAAATGCGACTTAGCTTCGTAATGCCTTTGCGCGCCTACGTTGAGCCGCTATCGTCGATGACATCATGGTGACGGCAGCATTTCCGCGTCCGACGACCACGTTGGTCGGTCGTGACATCGAGCTCGCGACGTTGCTCGTCCACCTGCGTGGCGGCGCGCGCCTCGCGACGTTGACCGGACTCGGCGGCATGGGCAAGACGCGGCTCGCGGTCGAAGCATGTCTCGCGCTCGGCAACGAACGCCGCATCGCCTATTGCCACGCGGCGCGTGCCGAAGGCCTCGAGGCCTTGGTGTGGGCCATCGCGACGGCGCTCGGTGTGTCGCCGGCGCGCGACCTCGTGCGCGTTGATCCGCTGCATGCGCTGGCGCTCGTCACGCAGCTCGAGCCGCCACATGTCATCGTGCTCGATGACTTCGAGCACCTCGCCGAACAGGCCGCGGCCGCGGTCGAGCGCTGGCTCTTCCTGAGTCCGCCGACCGTGCTCGTCGTGACGAGCCGCCGCACACTCGGTGCGCCGAGTGAGCACGTCGTGCCGGTCGAGCCCCTCGGCATCGCAGACGCGTCGCAGCTGTTGTTGGCCCGTGCGCGGCAACTCAGCCCGAACTGGGGGGCCGATGACAGCCAGGGGGTCAGGCAGCTCGCGACCTTGCTCGAAGGCTTGCCGCTGGCCATCGAGCTGGCCGCGGCGCAAGCGCGGGCAGGAGGCCCGGCAGCGCTGCGGCGATTGTGGCGGGCACGTCGCACGGACCCGCGCCACACGAGTCGCGACATCGCCGTGCGTTGGTCGTGGGACCACCTCGAGCCTGCCGCGCGCCACGACCTCACCGCGCTCGCAACCATCGTCACGGCGTTCGATCTCGAGCTCGCCGCCGCGGCACTCGAGTGCTCGCCCGATGACGCCATCGTGCGGGTGGCCGCGCTCGTGCACGACAGCCTTGTCGCTAGTAGCTCGGGTGCGACGCCCTATCGCCTCCTGGACACGGTGCGCGAGTTCGTGATCGCGCAGGGCGAGCCGGCGATCTTCGCACGCGCGAGCAATGCGCTGACGCGTGCGGTGATCGAGCGCATGACGCCAATCTTGTCGCGCCAGATACCAATCGTCACGACGTTGAACAATCGTTTGGCCGCCGACTATGGCACCCTCGAAGCCATTGTGCGACGGGGTCTCGAAGCACCGGCGGAGGCCTTGGACGCCGCCTATTCAGCCGCCATGATCCTGGTCGTCGCCGTGCGACTCGGGGCCCCGCACGTGCCGCCGTTCGAGCTGCTCGCGCGCCTGTGCGTCGATGTCGATGGCGCGCATATCGACCTGCATCGCCGCATTGCGTATGCGGACGAGCTGGTGCTCACCACGGATGGCTTGTCGCGGCCGCTCGCGACGCGTGTCTTCGAGCGCCTCACGACGTGGCTGGCAGCGTCCGACGACAGTGACCACTGCACTCACGCACGCTGGCGGCTCGCGGCCTCGCTGGCCCGCTCGTGGCGCTTTCGCGAGGTGTCGGAGTTGTTGCAGCGGCTCGCGGAGCCGGCCGCGGGCGACCTGCGTTCGACTATGTTCGCGATGTTCATTCGGCTCATGGTCGCGCAGAAGCTCGGAACGTTGACGCCCGACGCGGCCGAGCTCGGCGTGTACGATCGCTTGATCGACTCGGTCGCCAACAGCGGTCGTCTCGAGTGGGGCGTGGCCATCGTAAACCAGGCCTATTTCGCCGCCCAGTTGGCGCGCCCGCGCGTGGTGCTGGCGCTGCGCAACATGCTGACCCGCATCGACCAGCTCGGTCTCGTGCTCGAGCGCGGATACCTCGCGCGTGAGCTCGCTCGCGCTGAGATCGATCAAGGACAACTCGCGGTCGGCATTGCGCGCTTCATCGACGTGCTTGGCGGCGACTGCTTGATGTTTGGCGCCGAGCGCCTCGAGACACGACTGGAGCTGGCCGCGGCGTACATCGAAGCCTGCGACCTCGAGCGTGCTGGCGCGAGCCTCGCCGAGGTCGCTCCCTGGGTTGCGACCTCACCATTCGTCGCCGCCTACTATGTGACGCTCGCACACGCAGTGAGCTGGCTCGACGGCGACGAAGCCAGGCTCGGCGGGCCCGCGAGCTTCATTCCAACCGACACCACCGAAGACGTTGGCTTCGCGGTCTGGGCATCTCTCGGCACCAACGCGCTCGAGGGCGCGTGTCATGCGGCGCAAGTGGTCGCGCCGATCAATGCGCGCGTGCGACAAGCGCTGCGACTCGCGAATGCGCTGCAGGCTATCAACGCCGGTCGTGGCTTCGCGGTGGCGCGCGACTGCGGGTCGTTTCGAGTGGCCGCGGGGTGGGTCGACCTGCGCAAGCGCCCGCTGCTCGGCGCGCTGCTCAATGCGATCGTCGATGCCGCAGCCGGTGACCACAGCGCGACGATCGACAAAGAACGCCTCGCCGCACACCTCTGGCCCGGTGTGCGAATGGAGCCCGCGACCCGCGACAATCGCCTGCATGTCACGCTCGCGAGCTTGCGCAAGCTCGGGCTCGGCGCGTGGATTGTGCATCGCGATGGCGGCTTTGGCCTCGACCCTGCGTGCGCGCTGGTGCGTATCGATCCACGTGCATTGCCCTGACCCAGCCCGACCAGCTGCCCGGTCAGATCGACGTGTGCGCGGCTTGGGCGCGCGCTCGGCACGGCCCAGCGGCTGGCGACTGGCCGACGCTGACGAGGCGCGGCGAGAACAAGTTCCTGACCGCGTGCGACAGCCAGGTGATGTTCGCTCACGTCAACGTCGCGCCCGAGCCAGCATCGCCGCACGCGAAGCCATGTCGTTTTCTCCGAACTCGCAATGGGCGTGTGGTCGGTGTCGGGGTCGAGAGGGTCGGTCGTGGTGCTCGAGGTCGGGCACGAAGACGGCGGGATCGGTGTCGTCGCTGATCGCTTCGTCCATGCCGATCTCGCGACCGCGACCGGCGGGGCGTTCGGCGGCAGCCGGACGGCAACAACGTCGCCCAGCCCGGGCAGGGCGGCGGCACGAACGCGGGCGCACCCCCTGCACCGACCGGAGCCTGAGCTTGGACGACGTGACCTACTGCCTCGACGAAGGCATGCTGTCTGGCACCCACCTGCCGCTACCCGCGAGCGCCGAGACCGCCTGGACCGACCGCGCCGCCGTGGTCCCGTGCAACCACATCAAGTGCCGCGACTGTGGCGAGCGCGTCCGCGCGTTCGACGGCTGGGCGCTAGCGCGTATGCCCGCGAGCAAGGACGAGTACCAGGCCCTCTTCGACACCGTCGACCCCGCCTTCGAGCCGCTCTTCACGCAGGTCGGCTCGGGCACCGCCAGCCGCGTGTACGCCTGCCGCTGCGACGCCTACAGCCTCGCCGGCAACCGCTCGCTGAAGCAGGGCGGCCCCGACGGCTGGACCTGCGCAGGCCATCACCTCGAACATTGACGTGATCGCAACAACTCGCTCGGTGATGCGGACCTCGGTCTCGAGCACTGCCGGCCGCCGCCCGTCCACCTCAGACGCCGGTCGTGCCGCGGGCGCGCTCGGCTGCGAGCCAGGTGGGGTCGATGGGGATGCGCTCGATGACGTCGATCAAGACGCCGTCGACGTCGTTGCCCGTGCCCTCGGATCCAGCGCACCAGGTCGAACGAGACGTAGACGCGCAGGGTGACCCGCACGCGACCGTCCGCCCGCGAATCCGGGCCAACTTGCGTGCGGTGCAGCGGGTGTCGCGCCAAGAAGCTCTCCATCGTCGCGACGACCGCGAGCTCGACGTCCTCCGGCTGCTGTTCGTCATGCGGCAGGAACGTCCCGAAGCAATGCTCAAGAGTCTCTCGGGGTCATAGGCCGCACGGACTGGGTAGGCGAAGCCCTCGGTCCGGTGCTCGAACGCGCTGATGCGGTGCAAGTTGTAGAGCCGTTGCGTGTCGACATGGTCGCGCGTGGACTCCAGGCACCGGCCGTACACGTAGAGGCTGTGGTCATGAACGATGAGCGAGTATGGCTCGAGCACGACCTGGTCACGGTCGCCCTCGAAGTGGGCATACTCGAATGCGACCTGCTTCGAGCTGCTCACGGCGACCATCACCCGGTCCAGCACCTTGGCGTCTGCGGCCCTGACCGTGTGCATGCCCGAGAGGGAGTAGACCATGCGCGACAGGTCACCCGGCAGAGGTGCGGCCGCGCCGCTGCGGAGGCGCATCTGCTGGGCGAGCTCGTCGAGATGCACCCCGATGCCACTGTTCCGGAACCCGGCGAGCAGCTCGCGTGCCGCCGTCAATGCCCAGATAATCGAGGTCGCTTGTTGAGCGTGGGTGGGCAGGAACTGCCATTGCTCGGGGTCACACTTCTTGTGGACGACGCCGGGCACGGTCTCGGCCAGGGCGTTTAGATGTTTGAGGGCGGCGGCCCGCTCGAAGCCGTAGTTCTCGCTGGCGATCGCAACGGTGAGGGTCTCACCGTTGAGCATGCGCGCGAGCAACCCCAAGGCGGCCCTCAGAGCGCCCTTTTGACATGTACTCATAGCGACTCCGATCTCCGAGAGATCCTGACGCGGGTTGTCGGATCTCCTAGAGATCCACGCGGGACGACCCGACCAAGCACAAGAAGTAGGTCGCGAGTGCCTCCCGGCGTGCAATCGTCGCTCAAGCGCTCGGCAGGCAACGTTCAAAGGCATCCCAAACAGGAGGACAAACAATCATGCAGGAAGTTCGAATGGCCCATCTTCAGGAGCAGGGGATCAACTTCGCTGTCTTCGACGCAGACAGCGTCGACAAGACGGCACCTAGCCGTGCCAGCGTTCTGAGGCGGCTCACCAAGAGCGCTCACAACGCAGGCCTGCGCGTAGACAAAGCAGTTCTCGCGTTCGCAGAGGGCACCAGGATCAACTACTACGGCGCGCCCGATCTTGTGAGCTTTCTGGTGTCGGCACAGTGGCGTCCATCGTGGACCCACACGCTGTCGGTCGACTCGTGAGGTAGGCAGGTGCGCCTGCGGGCGCACTCACGCGTGAAGGGCCCGAGCGCGTACGAGGCGACGCCCTCGCGAGGATGCTCAGATCGGTCGCGGACACTGAAGTCGCCGTTGCAGGAGGAGAGAATGACGACACACGATCCAAGCCGCCGCTATCGGCGGCTTATCGAGAGAAAGACCGACCCGTTCACGGTCGAAGGCCTGCGCCAGCGCTCGGTCCTGATGAAGAGCGCCAGCGTGCCGCGCCCGGCCGACTATCTACGCGACGCTGCGGCACCCACGGATGCTGCCTACACGGCCAAGACCTTCGAAGAGGGTGACCGCGTCAAGGCCCAGCTCGACGAGCACTTCAAGACGCGGGGCAAGGACGTGACGTTCGACTACCAGGGCTCCGTCACCAACGACACTCACATCAAGCTGTTCAGCGACATCGACCTGCTCGCGATCATTGGCGATTTCTACCACATCGTGCCACCGCTGACCGTGACGGTTCCGTACTCCGGGGACGCGGTGGCCGTGTCACGCGACCGACGCGAGAGTGCCGCCGCACGCCTGGCCAGCTCGTTCTACGAGGCCGACGTCGACGTCTCTGGAACAAAGGCGATCTGCATCTCCGGCGGTAGCCTGGCGCGCACGGTGGACGTGGTGACCTGCAACCTCGTGCACACCGCGCGATACGAGCAGACCGGCCACAGGAAGTACCTTGGCATCAACATCTTCGATGCCGTCACCGGCGCCCGCATCACCAACTACCCCTTCCTCCACAACGCCCTGCTCGCCGAACGGGACAGGGCCACCGGAGGCCGCCTGAAGGTCGTCATCCGGCTGCTCAAGTCCATGCGCTACGACGAGGAGCTCAACCTCGACATGTCGAGCTACGACATCTGCGGCCTGGCCTATCGCTTCCCTGACCATGTGTTCGAGCCCGACGACTGGAACGAGCTGCTGCTCCGTATCGCAAAACACCTGCTGCGCACCTCGGAGCGGGCCGACTTCAGCGACTTGCTCGTGGTCAACGAGACCCGACCAATCTTCAAGGATGCGGCGACCGCCACGGCGAGCCTGAACACGCTGTCGGGGGCACTGATCGAAATCCTGCAAGAGGTCATGGCGACCGATCGCCGCGAGCTGCGCATCGCGCCATGAGTCGTTCCCATGCCTATGTCGCCGATGGGAATCGGAGCACCACGTTTTTCGCGCTCGGGCTTCTCGGGCTCTTGTCAGGTGTCGCGCTCGGGGAGCTGCAAGGAGCGCTCGGCTACACGCTGCCCTCGTGGCTCGATGTGCCCGGCGCTTTCGGATTCGCCGGCCTCTACTTCGTCCTCTGGGACCGATACCTCTGGCGCGCGCGCCCGTTCAGGTGGCTTCTAAACGCGACTCCCAACATCTCGGGGAGGTGGAGTGTCGAGCTACGCAGTAGCTACGACGGGCACACCAGCGTGATCGTAGGAGCCGTCACGATCCGGCAGACATGGACCCGCATATCGATCTCGTTCGTCGCGACCCAATCGCAGAGCTGCAGTGTCGCGGCCTCGTTGGTGCAGAGCGCTACGGGTTGGGCACTGCTCTACCACTACGACAACGCGCCCGACGCGGCCGCGCCCGCGTCGATGGAACGCCACGACGGAACCGCGTGGCTCGAGTTCTCGAACGACCTGCACACCGCGAACGGCCACTACTTTACCGGTCGCGGCCGTATGACTCAGGGCAGTCTTCACCTGACGAGAAGCTAGATGCCTTGGCTTCGATCCGCGTGCGGAAAGCGTCGAGGACGGTCCAGTAGGGAAGGTGGCGCTCGCTGTGCTTGCGTTGGACGGCCATGAACTTCTTGGTCATGGTCGCTGAGCCGAAGTGTCGCGCGCCGTGGGCGCCTACGCAGAGCGCGGCCTTCGATCTGCCGCTCGAGGCTCACACCACGCGCACGACCTACACGCTGGTGGCGCTCGGCCCGGCCTCGGCCGACACATGGGATAATGGCGCGGCGCTCACGTTCGACGCAGCCTGGCAAACGCCAGGTCGGGTCGTCGCTCTCGGCAGCTGCGATGAAGGCGTCGAGGTGGTCACGCAAGAGCGTAACGAGCGCCGACTCACTGGGGTCGCGCGGGTGGTAGGTGCGGGCGAGCTGAGGCGCCGCGGCGATTGGGATCGCGGTTTCGGATTCCGTGGGCTTGAGCAGAGGCATGGGGCGCAGCAGGCGCACATGTCATGCCAGCGCTCCGCCTCGGGGCGGCCTCGGGGGCCGCCGACAGCGAACGCGACGTGTGTCACGGCTGTGCCAGGTGTCCCATGCGTGACACAGGGTGCCGCATGCTCGTCGTTCCTTGCCGGTTCGGTTCGGTCGCTTCCACACCTCGACCGGAGCCACGAGCATCCGAAGCCAGGCGACGCTCTAAACGCGACGCGAGCGGGGTGTGACGGCGAACGCGATTGCGAGGCCGCCGAGCAACGCCCAGGCCGACGACGCGCCGCCGGTGCAGCCACCGCTGCCCTGGGCGCTGAGGCCGGTGAGGTCGAGGGGGGGCTCGCTCAGGTCGTCGTCTTCGATGTTGGGATCGGTCTCGCCGGGGTCGACGCGGCCGTTGTGGTCTGCGTCTTCGACGCCGTCCCTGATGCCGCCGTGGTCGGTGTCGGGGTCGAGCGGGTCGGTCGTGGTGCTCGGGTCGAGGTCGGGCACGAAGACGGCGGGATCGGTGTCGTCGCTGATGGCTTCGTCCATGCCGATCTCGGTGCCGTCGAGGATGCCGTCGCCGTCCGTGTCGGGGTTGAGCGGGTCGGTGCCGCTGGCGACCTCGTCGCCGTCGAGGATGCCGTCGTCGTCGCTGTCCTGGTCGTCCTTGTCGGTGCCGAGCGCGAGCTCCTGCTCGTCGCTCAGGCCGTCGTCGTCGTCGTCCGGGTCTGACACGACCGTGACGGTGACGGTCGCGGTCGACGTGGCGCCCGAGGGGTCCTGGATCGTGTACGTGAAGGTGGTCGTGCCCGAGAAGTCGAGGTCGGGCACGAACACGATGTGGCCGTCCTCGATCTTGACGGTGCCGTGCTCGGGGTCGGTGACGGCGACGACCGTCAACGGGTCGCCGTCGGGGTCGCTGTCGTTGGCGAGCACGTCGCTGACGACCTGCTGGTCTTCTTCGGTGCTGACGCCGTCGTCGACCGCGATTGGCGTGTCGTTCACAGGGGTTACCGAGACGGTGACGGTGGCGGTGTCGCACAGGTTGGCGGCGTTGCACGCGACGTAGGTGAAGGTGTCGTCGCCGTTGTAGTTCGGGTCGGGCACATAGACGATCTCGCCGTCGACGATGGTGGTCGTGCCGTGCTCGGGCTGGGTCACGGAGGCAATCGTCAGCGGGTCGCCGTCGGGATCGGTGTCGTTGTCGAGCACCGGGATCGAGACGCTGCCGTCCTCGTCTACCGCGGTCACGTCGTCGCTTGCGGTCGGCGGGATGTCGTCGCGTGGCGTGACGATGACCGTGACCGTCGCGGTGTCGCTCGCGCCGGACGGGTCCTGCACGGTGTAGGTGAACGTGTCGGGGCCGAGGTAGCCCGCGTCCGGTGTGTAGACGACCTGGCCATCGAGGATCGTGGTCGTGCCATGGGCCGGATCGGTGACGGTGACAATCGTCAGGATGTCGTCGTCGGGGTCGCTGTCGTTGCCGAGCACGTCGATCGTGACCGGCTCGTTGGCGAACGTGCTGGCGGTGTCGTCGACCGCGACCGGCGGGGCGTTCGGAGGTGCGACAGGCGTCACGGTGACGGTCACAGTCGCGGTCGCGCAGGCTGCGTCCTGGTCGCACGCGCTGTAGGTGAACGTGTCCGTGCCGACATAGCCGGGGTCGGGCACGTAGCTGATCACGTCGCCATCGATGGTGGTCGTGCCGTGCGTCGGGTCGCTGACCGAGCCGATCGTGAGCGGGTCGTTGTCGGGATCGGTGTCGTTGGCGAGCACCGGGATCGACACCTCGCCATCGCCGGGCACGGTCGCGATGTCGTTGTTGGCGACGGGCGGTCCGTTGGGCTGCGGGACGACGACGACCGTGACGGTCGCGGTCGCGGTGAGGCCAGCGGGATCGCGGATCGTGTAGCTGAACGTGTCTGTCCCGGAGAAGTCCGCGTCGGGCGTGTAGACGACCTGGCCGGCGACGATCGCAGTCGTGCCATGGGCGGGATCGGTAGCGCTCGAGATCGTCAGCACATCGGCGTCGGGGTCGCTGTCGTTCATGCGCACGTCGATGGTGACGGGGCTGCCGGCGGGCGTCGTGGCTTCGTCGGCGACCGCGATCGGCGGGTGGTTGACGTGCGTGACGGTGACCGTGACGGTCGCGGTGGCGCAGGCGTTGTGCGGGTCACAGGCGCTGTACGTGAACGTGTCGGGGCCCTCGTAGCCCGCGTCGGGCACGTAGACGATCGCGCCATCGTCGATGGTCGCGGTGCCGTGCGGCGGGTTGCTGACGGTCGCGATGACCAGGGGCTCGTCGTTGGGATCGGTGTCGTTGGCGAGGACCGGGATCTCGACGCGGCCGTCCTCGGGCACGGTCGCCGTGTCGTCGTTGGCGTCGGGCGGCTGGTTGCCGCGCGGGCCGACGGTCACGCGCACGGTCGCCGTGGCGGTCGCGCCCGAGGGGTCGCGCACCGTGTAGGTGAACGTGTCCGCGCCTGCGTAGCCCGCGTCGGGCGTGTAGCTGACCTTGCCGTTGACGATGGTCGCGCTGCCGTGCGGCGGGTCGGCGACGGTCGCGATGGTGAGCACGTCACCATCGGGATCGCTGTCGTTCTTCACTACGTCGATGACGACCGGCGTCTCGTACGGGGTCGTCGCGACGTCGTCCAACGCGACCGGCGGGTCGTTGTCGGGCGCGACGGTGATTAGCACCGTGGCGGTGGTGCACGCGCCCGAGGGGTCGCAGGCCTGGTAGGTGAAGCTGTCCGGGCCGTTGTAGTTGGCGGTTGGGGTGTAGCGGACCTGAGTCCCCTCGACCACGACCGTGCCATGGCCCGGCGTGCCGAGCGTGGGGCCGACGGTGAGCGCGTCGCCATCGGGATCGGAGTCGTTGGCCAGCACATTGACGAGCACCGAGCCGTCCTCTGCGACCAGCGCCGTGTCGTCGACCGGCTCGGGCGGAGCGGTGACGACGTTGATAACGATCGTCGTCGTGCTGCACACGGCGGGGCTCGCGGGCGGCAGCTCCTCACAGATCTGGACCGTGCAGGTGGCGCTGCCGAGCGCAGCCGGAGCGGTCGCGCGGATGGTGCCGCTAGCAACGGCGGCCGAAGGCGATACGTCGGCGCCGTTCAAGACGCACGGGCCCGAGAGCACCTGCACGGTGCCGATGCCGTCGCTGTCGCCGTCGCTCGGGTCGTCACCGGAGACGAGGCCGAGCGACTGCACGAGGCTCATGACGGTAACGTCGGACGTCCCGCCGCGCGGCAGCTGGAGGCTCACAGTGTTCAGGACCGGCGGGTCGTTGAAGAGGATCGTGACGGTGCCGGTGCCGCATGCGGAGGGCGTGCCGACGTCGCAGACCTGGACGCTGATTGCACGCGAGCCGGGCTGGTTGGGCTGGCTTGGTGTGTAGGTCAGGACACCCGCGACGATGCCGGTCGTGCCCGCCTGGGTGCTGGTCGGCGAGTAGGACGCGGCCGCGTGCTGGTCGGGGTCGGAGTAGCCGGGGTTCAGGTCGATAACGACCGAGGTGGTGCCGACCGCGACCAGGCGCGTCTGCGGCGCGAGATCGGGCGACCGATTGATCGCCACCGCGACCGTCGCCGTGACGCATGTCGCGACGTTCGGGCCGAGGCCGCAGACCTCATAGGTGAAGCTGTCGCTCGCGGCGGGGTTGGCCTTGGGCGTGTAGGTGAGCGTGCCTTCGATGAGCGTGACCGTGCCGTTCGCGGTCGTGACGCTGGTCACGCCGCCGGGCAGGCGCACCGTGGTGGGGTCGACGCGGGTGTCGTTGGTCGCTAGCTGGCTTGCCGGGAACGACACCGAGCTGCCCTCGGCGACGGTCGTGTTGTCGTTGGCGGCCGCGGGCCCGGGGCCAGGCTGGCAGCGACGCACGGCGGTGTTGCAGACGTAGCCTGGGTCACAGTCGGGGTCTTCGGCGCACTCGACGCAGACGTTGACCTGGCCCAGCGAGATGCACACGGGCAGGTCGCCGTCGCAGCCGTCGTCGATCTGGCCGGCCGGCACCGTGTCGGTGCAGGTCTGGATGGTGCGGCAGTCCGAGCCGATGCTGCCGAGCCGCACGTCGGCCAGCGAGGGCAGGGTGGGAGCGGCGGGGCGCAGGACGTGCTCGACGGTGCCGGTCTGGATGTCGAAGAGCTGGGGCGCTTGCGGGGGGCTCGCGTCGTAGAAGTCGATGGGCGCTTCGGCTGTGCCGATGGCGGAGCCCGAGCCCTGACAGACGGTGTTGTCCTCGACGTAGTAGCTGCCTTCGCCCTGCAGCTTGCCGTCGACCCGCAGGTTGGCCTGGTAGGTCGCGGCGTCGGACGAGGTCAAGATCACCTGGCCTTGCGGGCCCTGCGTCACGATGCCGGGCGAGGTGACGTTGAACTCGAGGTTGCTGCTGTCGGCGTAGACGAAGGCCAGACCGTCGTTGTCGTAGTTGCCGTTGACGTTGTAGGACCCATGCGACAAGAGCGTGCAAGTATTGCGGAAAGTGGCATTGGCGTTGACGTTTACGCGGGTCGTGATCTCCAGCAGGCCGCGGTTGTCGCTCTCGCCGTCGAACGCGAGGTGACCCGAGATGTAGCCGTAGCCGTTGTTTACGAAGGTGGTGCCGGACTCCGAATCGAAGTTCGCGATCGCGCGGAAGATGCCGTCGTTGACCAGCGACGAGCCGCTGCCGCGCAGCGCGAACGACGAGCGGAAGTTGAGCTCGGCGCCCTTGTAGTTGGTTATTGCGGCAGACCCGTTGAAGTTGACGCTGCCGAGCTGGGTGACGCCGAAGTTGTCGATGCTCGCGCCCGCCGCGAACGTGAAGCCGACCGGGCTCTGCACGGTGCCGGCGACGCCGTACACGACCAGCCTGCCGCCGCTGTTGATGGTCGTCACGGTCAGCGCCGCGTCGGTGTCGACGCACACGAGCGCGCCGCTGCCGATCGCGAGGTTGGCGGTGTAGGTGCCAGAATCAATGCACAACGACTGGCCGCTGGTAAGCGTGTGACCGCTGTTGTTGCCAGCGTCGACGAAGGTCCACGCGCCGGCACTGCAGCCGCAGCCGGATGCCAGCGGCGCAGAGATGACCTGGACGGGAACGTCTTGGGTGCCGCAAGCACCCACCGCAAAGAGGGCGACGAACGGCAAGGATCGGAAACCCATGGTGGGGCTCCTTTATGGTGGGCCCGGGAGAGGGTCAGGGTGAGCGGAGGCCTCGAGGATTGAGGCTGCCCACAGAGGATCGGATCAGGAACGTAGACGCATGGATTGTGCGCGCAGAGCGAGCAGCAGAGCCAAGACCGCGAGGCCGGCGAGCGCGCCGGGCAGCGAATGATCGCCGCCTTTGCAGCCTTCCTTGCCGGCGCTCACGCCGCGGGCCTTGAAGTAGACGACGTAGGCTGGGCGTCCGGCGTCGCTGGAGCGCACGGTGAGAGTGCACTCGAACGAGCCGACAACGGGCGCGAAGACGAGGTCGAAAGGCGCGCGCGCGCCGGCGTCGAGCAGGCTCTCGCTGGGGGCGTTCGCGGCGACGCACGCCGGGCCACCTTCGAAGGTCATGTTTGCCAGCGTGAGCGAGCCAGTGCCGATGTTGTCGGCGAACATCGTCAAGACGACGTTCTTGCCGAGCTTCTGGACTGGCAGCGCGACAGTCATTTCGGGCGCAATGGTGTCACCGGCGCTGCTCACCAGTTGGAGTCGCCCGACCTGACCAGCCGACGCGACGTGCAGCTTGGTGAGGCCGGCACCGCTGATGTCGAACGCGACCGCGCCTTCGCCGCGCGCGTTCAGCGCGAACGGCACGAGCTGCGCGCGCTGCGGGGGCAGGGCGGCCTCAGGCTGGAGGAGCGGCAGGGCGTCGATATTGAGCAGCGCCGAGACCGCGACGGGAAGCGGCAGATCGATGCGGTCGGGTCCGTCGTTCACGATCGACCAGCCCGCGACGAACGGCACGCGGGGCGTGATCGGGCCGAGCTGATCGGTGCCCGAGACCGGGCCTTCGCCCCAGCGGTAGAGGCGCAGTGCGTCCGCCGGGACCGCCAACGAGCCGGCGATCGCCTTACCCGAGATGTGCCAGGTCGCGTCGTCGACGACGACATCGACGCTGAATGCGCCGGCGACCTCGGGGCGGATGATGAGAGAGAAAGACAGCGAGCCGCCTGCCGCGAGGACGTCCGGCTCGGCGACGGCGGTGCGGGCGGCGCAGTTGACCTCGTTGGCGAGCGCGATGGTGGCGCCCTTGAGATCGCGCACACCGAGGTTGATGAGGCGGAGCGCGAGCGGCAGGTCCTCGCCGCTACGCGCGTAGCCGACGTCGTCGTACTGGCCGGAGCTCTGGCCGGGGTTCAGGAGGACGCCGCGCACGCGCTCCAGCACGAGGCGTGGAGCGGTCGTCGTGACCGCGTCACCCGCGAGCATGACCGTGAAGATCGGCATGTCGGGGTCGTTCGTCGGCAGCTCGAGCACGGCCGCGCAAGGGCCTGGAAAGGTCGGCGTGAGGTAGACCACGAGCACGTCGTCGTCGCCCGCGTCGATGAGCGGGAACGGCTCTTCGTAGTCGATCGCGACGTTGGTGGTGTTGACGACGGCGACCTCGCCGAGGTCGAGGCGGGCGGCGCCGAGGTTGTCGAGGCGCAGGTCGAAGCGGGTCGTCGTGTCCGGGACGAGGTCGCGCACGACGTGTGGCAGGCCGGCTGCCAGCTCGCGTTCGCCATCGGAGATGTGTACGTCGGGGGCGGCGTTGGCGCGCGCGGTGAGCGTCGCCGCGAAGAGTGCGGCACCGGGGTCGTTGCTGGCGATGGTGAGACCGAGGCGCACCGGTCCGACGGTCGGCGGACGCAGCATGACAACGGCCCGAGTGGACTCGCCGGGGGCGACGCGCGCGGCCGGGGTGACGACGACCCAGGCGCCGAGGTCGGCCTGGGGCGTGAGTGCCAAAAGGGTTTCCGCTAGCCCGAGGTCGACGTTGCCGCCGTTTTCGATCGTGAGCTCGACGGTGTGGAACGCGCCCGCGCCGAGCGTGCCGAGGTCGAAGATGCCGGCGTTGGGGACGCGCTCGTCGTCGATCGTCACGATCAGCTCGGGTGCCGCGCGCACGTTGACGCCGATAGCGTCGGTCGTGGTGCGCACGCCGCCGGAGCCGCTGACGCCCGCATCGTCGCTGGTGATGACGATCTCGGTGCGGCCGACGTAGCCCTGGTCGGGGGTGAACACGAGGCTCGCGAGCGCCGTGTCGAGCCCGGCAATGTCGCCCGAGATGACGATCGCTTTGCTGTCGACGCGGCCCGAGACGACCGTGACGCTGGCGGTCGCCAGATGCAGCGTGCCGTCGGTCGCGGCGAGTGACACCTCGAGCTCGGTCGCGTCGACGTCGCTCACCGCCAAGGGGCCGCCCATCGCGGCGGTGAGGTCGAGCGGCGCGTGTTGCCAGCCCTCGATCTCGAGCGACGGGATGTCGTGTCGCGGCGCATCGTTGACCGCCTGGACGGCGAGCACGAGCGTCAGCGCCGGGCCAGGCAAGGTGGCGTCGCGCGGCTCGAGCGTCAGCTCTACCTCGCCCGAGAAGTCCTGGGGCGGCAGGTAGCGTATGAGGTCGCTGGCGCGCAGGTCTTCGCCGCTTACCATGGCCGACCACTCCTCGCCGCGCCGGACTTGCCAGCGGGTCGCATCACCGGTCACGCGCAAGGTGACGGTGTCGCCTTCCGGGTCGGCCACGCCGAGGCTCTCCATGATGGCCCCGATCTCGGCCGGGGTCGGGTTCTTCTCGTCCTCGTCGATGGGGACCATCAGGTATTCGAGCAGCTCGGCGGTCGGCCGGTCGTTGTCGTCGCTGACGCTGATGACGAAGCTCGTCGTCGCGCTGAGGCCCGTGTCGTCGGATGCGGTGATCGAGATGGCATGGGTGGCGGCGGTCTCGAAGTCGAGCGAGTTGATGACGATCAGCGTGTCGCCGTCGATGCCGAAGCGGAACGATGGATCCGCGATGGTGAACGTGTGGCTGTCGCCGATGTCGGGATCGCCGAGCGCCGCCAGGTGGCCGACGACCGTGCCGTCCGCTGCGTTCTCGCGCACGGTCAAGCTGTCGAGCGCGACGGCAGTGGGGCCCTCGGGGGCGTCGCCGACGGCGATTTCGTAGGTGGCTTCGACGGCGTGGCCGCCCGCGTCGGTGAGTCGCAGCGTGACGGTCGCAGTCGGGGTCGCCTCGTAGTCGAGTGCCTTGCGCGTCACGAGCTTGCGATCGCTGATGGTGAACGCGTCGCCGAGCGAGTCGGCCGCCACGGTGAGCGTGCCGGTGTCGCCCGCGTCGGGGTCCGCGCCGCCCTTCACCTCGCCGACGATGGTGCCGACGGGGGCGTTTTCGACGACGTCGGTGCCGACGAGGGTTATCGGGCTCGGGGGTTCGTTGACGTCCGTCACGGTGATCAGGAACGAGGTCTCGGCCGTGAGACCACCCTGGTCGCGCACGCGCACGGTGACGCGGAAGCTCGTCGGCGCCTTCTCGAAGTCGAACGGCGTGCGCGCGAGGAGGGCGTCGCCGGCCAGCTCGAAGCGGTCGTCCGGGTTGGTCGTGAGCGTGTAGGTGTAGCTGTCGACGACGTCGGGATCACCGACCGGCGTGAGCTGGCCGACAACGGAATTTGCTGCCGAGTTCTCGGCGATTTCGCGCTTCGAGAGGGCCACGCCGCTGGGCGCCTCGTTGACGTCGAGGACTCTTATCTCGACCAGGCTCTCGACGAACAGGCCCGAGCGATCGGTCGCGCGGATCTTGATCGGGTAGAGCGCGCGCGTCTCGTAGTCGAGCACCTTGGCGACCTGCAGAGTGGCGCCCTGGATGGCAAACGCGTCGCCCGGATTCTGCACCAGCGAAAACGTGTGCTGTTCGCCAGCGTCGGGGTCGCCTGTCACCGACAGGGTCGCGACGAAGCTGCCCTCGTTGCGCGCCTCCTGCACGACCGTGCCGCTGATGTTGATACCGGTCGGCGGCTCGGGCTCGTCGCTGATGTCGATCGTCACGAGCTGCTCGACCGCGGGCCCCGACGGCGGCAGGGCGCGCACGCGCAGCTGCACGGTGCGGGTCGTCTCGAAGTCGATGACTTTGGTGGTGACCAGGCGATTGCCCTGGACCGCAAACCAGCTGCCAGGGTTTTGCAAGAGGGACCACGTGTAGCCCTGCGACGAGTCGGGATCGCCGACCGGCGAGAACGTGCCGACGACCGTACCGACCGGCTGGTTCTCGCGCACGCTGGCGGGGTCGATGGTGAGTCCGGATGCGGGCTCGTCGACGTCGGTCACCTCGATGTTGAACGACTTGTCGAGGAAGAGCCCGACCTTGTCCTTGGCGCGGACGATGATCGTAAGGACTGGCGCACGCTCGAAGTCGAGGCCGCCGTTCCCGACGCGCAGGATGCTGCCGTCGAGGCGGAAGGCGCCATCGCCGTCCTGCAACAGAAGCAGGGTCTGCTCGTCGCCGAGATCGGGGTCGGTGACGTCGATGAACGCGACGAGCGCGTTGGGCGCGGCGGACTCGGCGACCGTCAGCGTGGACAAGGAAATGGCGCTCGGTGCCTCGTTCTTGTCGAGGATCGGGAGGGTGACCACCAGGTCTTTCGATAGGCCGCCGCTGTCGGTGGCGCGCACGGTGAGCTCGACGCTCGGTGTGGCCTCGTGGTCGAAGCTCGCGGTGGTCGTGAGCTTGCGATTGCTGAGCGCGAATCCGCTGCCGCCCACGAGCGTGAAGGTGTGGCTGTCGCCGGCGTCGGGGTCGGTCGCCGAGACAGTGCCGACGACGGTGCCGGGAGGCGCGTTCTCGAGGAGGCCGCTGCCGGTCAGAGTGACGGCGCTTGGTGCCTCGTTGCGGTCGAGCACGAACACGGTCACGGCGACCTCGACGAAGCGGCCGCCGCGGTCGGTCGCGCGAATGGTCGGCGTGAAGACGGACTTCGTCTCGAAGTCGAGCGTGCCGGTCACGCGCAGCGCGCTGCCGTCGACGACGAAGGGGCCGTCGGCCGTGACAATGCGATAGGTGTGAGTGTCGCCAGCGTCAGGGTCGCCGGTCGCTGCGAGCACGCCGACGATGGTGCCGAGCGCCGCGGCCTCGGCGACGGGGGCGCCGCTCAGGATAACGCCGGTCGGGCTCTCGTTGCGGTCCCAGATCGCGAGCGGGATGAGCGACGTGGCGGAGAGGCCAGCGCGGTCGACGACCTCGATCTCGATGAGCGCGTTGGGGTCGGTCTCGAAGTCGAGCGCGGTGGCGGTGCGGAGCTGGTTGCCTTCGAGCACGAAGCGGCCGTCGCCATCGTCGAGCAGAATGAAGGTGAAGAGGTCGCCCTGGTCCTGGTCGCCACGCTGGGTGACGGTGCCGACCAGACCGAAGATGGCGGTGTCCTCGGGCACGCCGCCAGCAGACAGGTTGACGCCGAGCGGCGGGTCGTTGCGGTCGAGGATGGCGATGGTGAACGAGCGCTCGATGTAGGCGTTGGTCGAGTCGGTCGAGCGTACGCGCACGGTGCGCTGGGCGCCGACCTCGAAGTCGAGCGGGGCGGCGGTGAGGAGCTGGTCACCGACGAGCACGAACGCGTCGAGTGGGTTGTCGATGAGCACGTAGTCGAAGCTGTCGCCGGCGTTCGGGTCGAGCGTCGTGAGGGTGCCGACGACGGTGCCCGCCGGCAGGTTCTCGGCGACCGAGGAGCCGTTCAGGATGAGGCCGTTGGGCGCGTCAGCGCGCGCGCGGGAGGCGAGCCCCGACGCGCTGAGCACGAGCATGGTGACGAGCAAGCTGGACCTGATCACGGACACGGGTCACCTCCGAGGTTGCCGCAGATGTCGACTGGGCTGCTGCTCTCGACGTCGCTCAGCTCGTTCAAGAGGCTGTCGGTCGGCATCTTCGGGTTGTCGCGGATGATGATCCCGCCCGTGACCGCGCCCAGTCCCACGAGCGAGAGCCCGATGAGATCGGGATTGTCGCGCACGACCAGATCGCCGTCCTGAATGGTCAAGAGCGCGTCAAACGTGAAGCGCTCGAACGAGTGGGTGTGGATGAGCTGGAACGAGCGGCCGATGGTGCGCAGGGCCTCGAAGCGCAGGTCGTCGGGCTCGGGCGAGCCGTATAGGTCGTCGAGCACGACCGAACCGCCGACGCTGGCGAGGTTCAACAGGCCGAGCTGCGCGACGCGCTGGTGCGAGATGCGCACGTCACCGGCGATGTCGGTGATCTGGAAGAGGTTGCCTTGCCACGCGAGGTTACCAGACGCGACGAGGTCACCGCCGACGGTGACGAGCTGGATGAGCGTGACCTCGACGTCGCCGACGTTCTCGATGATCAGCGACCCTCCCAGCGTGGCGAGACGCGTCGCGACGACCTCCTCGAGGAGCGGCATGTTGGCGACGCTGAACCCGCCATTGACAGCGAGCAACCCAGGGAAGCCGACGAACGTCAGGCCCTCGACGTCGTCGACGCGCACTTCGCCGCCGACCGAGGCGAGCGCGTAGAGCTCGAACCGCTCGAACGAACCACCCGCCACGCGCTGCAAGACGAGGTCATCACCGATGGCGAGGATGCCGCCGAGATCGAACCCTTCAATCGTGCTGTCCTCGACGCGCACGTCGCCCATCACCTCGCGCAAGCCGGAGAAGCCAACGCCCGCGGTCGTGCCATCGATCACCAGGCTGCCGCCGATAGACAGGCAGCGCGTCGCGTCGATGACGGCGCTGCCGCCCTGGATGACGAAGTCGACGCCGACGCCTTCGAGTGCGGGCAGGGTGTAGCCGACGCCGCGCGCCGGGGTGACCGCGATGGCGCGGATAGAACCGCCAACTGTGGCGAGGTGGTCGAGCTCGAGTGACTCGAGCGTGCCATGGGTCAGGCGCACGTCACCGTTGACCTCTCTCAGCGAAGGCAACGAAATCGACCAGTCGCCCTCGAACAGCGACAGGTGACCGCCGACTTCGGCAAGCGCCGGCGCCTGCAGCTTCGCCTGGCCCGTGGTCCAGCCGATCTCGACGTTGCCGCCGACGCGCGCGAGCTTCGGCAGGTTCAGGTCGGCCGTGACCGGGCGGGTCTCGGTGCCGATGACACGCAGGTCGCCTTCGACGACGAGCAGATCCGGCAGGCGAATCGGCCTCGCGGCGGCGATGACCAGGTTGCCACGCACCCGGTCGATACCGGCCAGCTCGGCCGGGTCGGTGATGGTGGTCGTCGTCAGCGTGACGCCGATGTCGCCCGAGACGACGTCGACCTCGGACAGCGGCGGCGGCGCGGTGTTGAGCTCACACGCCGGCAGGAGGCCCACTGCGAGCACCGCCCGGATGAGCGACGTCGCGAGCAGCGACCGGACGTGCGAGGGCGCGCCCATCATTCTTCCCCGAATGGGGTCGAGCGCTCACCGGGCGCGGCGACGCGCTGCTGGAACGTGTACCCGAGGATCACCCCGCCCTCGTATTCTTGGAAGTCGTGGCCCGAGTGCACCTTGAGCTGCACCCCGAGCTTGAGCCCGCGGGTCACCTCGTAGGCGAGCTCGCCGTCGAAGTTGAACGCGAACGCGAAGCCTTCCTGTCCCTTGTGGAAGGCCTCGACCGGTTCATCGTCCTGGGTCACCAGCTCCTCGCGGAGGGCCTGTCGCGCCGGATCGGTCGGGTAGTAGCCGACGTCGTCCTCGCGAAACCAGACCAGCCCGATGCTCGCTTGCGCCTGGTACGTCAGGTCGCCGTCGCTGCTCGCGAGGCGCAACGGGAACCCGAAGGATGCGAAGGCCTGCGGGCTGAAGTAGCCGCCATGCCCGAGCGTGAAGTGGCGCAAGTTCTTGTCGAAGAACATCGTCGAGACGTCGAGACCGGTTGTGAAGCTCATGCCCTCCCAATCATAGAGGCGCCACGAGATGCCGGTGCCGGCCTCTGCCGACCAGTTCTCGGCGACGCGTTCGCCGAGCAGGAGATTGCCGCCGCCGACCAGATAGAAGACGACCTCGTCGACTGTGATACCGAGGTCGAGGCGCCCGCCGTTTTTGGTGACACCACCCCAGACCGTCTGGGTCGCGATGTCCTCGGCGCCGCCCCATGACAGGAGGCTCTCGATCATTGCGCGGCGATATCCCTGCAGCTTGAAGCCGACCTCGCCAAACGTCGCGTTCCACGCGAAGCCGCCGACGATGGTCTCGATCGGGAAGCCGAGCGCGGTGCTGCCGATATCCAAACGCCAACCGCCGAACTCCTCCGCGAGGCCGAGCTCGACCCCGGTGAGACCCTGCCCGAAGCTACCGGCGGCGGTGCCGAACAGGTCCACGCCGGTCGTGCCAAAGCGCGATCCAGTCAGCTCCTTATCGAGGTCGACCGCGCCCGCATCGAGCAGCACCGGGGTCGCGGTGAAGGTCAGACGGCCGCGATAGCCGGTTGGGATCGACATCCACGTCGGCATATCGAGCGCGAACATCTGGCTCGTGCCCGCGGTGCCGCGGCGCACGCGCATGCCGACCGAGGTCCCGATGCGGATCGCGTGGCGCGCCCGGAGGCGGTCGATTTCGCGCGCGATCTCGCTACGCAGCCCCAGGTCGTCACCCTGCTGCCGCTTACCGCCCCCGAAGCGACGCTCGGCCCCGGCCAGCAGCTTGTTCACGCGCATCTCGCCATCGAGCTCGGGCGAGCTGCGCCCTTCTTCGAGAGCAAGCGCCCGCTCGAACGACTCCATCGCCTCGCCGTCCTCACCGATGAGGACATGCATGCGGCCGGCGACGAGGTACATGCGCGGGTCGTCGTCGGCGAGCTTCAAGCCGTCGTCGGCGAGCTTGCGCGCGCCATCCTCGTGGCCCAGCTCGACCGCGCTCTGGATGGCGCCCTGCCGTGCCTCGAGGTCGCTCGGCTTCATCACCAGCACGCGCGCGAACAGTTCGGACGCCTCGGTGTACTCGCCGGCCGACAGGAACAAGCGGCCCAATGCGGTCATCAGGCGCGGGTCGTCGGGATAGTCCTTGAGCGGGTCCTGCAAGAGGTTGAAGGCGCGCGCGAGGAATCCTGATTCACGCGCGATATCGGCACGTTTCACCGAGTAGGCGATCTTCAGGTTCGCCAGTCCCTGGCGCTCCGGCGGGGTCAACGACGCCTCACCATCGAGCTCGCGCAGGACGCTCAAGAGATCTGCCTCGCGGTCGGCCTTGTGCAGGATGCCCGCGAGCTGCAGCTTCAGGGTCGGCGTCTCGGACTTGCTCGCCGAGAGCGCGTCGTACATCACGGCCAGCGCCTGATCGTACTTGCCCATGTCGGCCCACGCGTTCGCCACGAGGCCCATCAGATCGGGCTCGTCCCGCGTGCCGCGCTGCAGCTCGGTCAGGCGCGCCTGGGCCGAGATCTGCTTGCCGCGCCCCGCCAGCTTCAGCGCCTGCAGCACATCGGCCTGCACCTGCAGGCGACGCTTGAGGTTCTTAGTGCCAGCGTCGAGCTCGCCGTCCTTCAATGCCTGCAGCAGGTCGAGGCCATCGTCGTAGCGCTGCTCACCGGCCAGCACCCAGGCGCGCGCGATGGCGACCTCCTTGTCAACGGCCGGCTTCCTATCGCGCAGGTCCGGCTTTGGTGCCGCGGGCTTGCCAGCATCGGCAGCCGAAGGCGATACGGGCTTGCCATCGGGTCCGAGGGCCGTCTCTAGCGCCTTGGACTTCGCGAGCGCATCGAGCTTGTCGAGCGCGCCACGCGCCTCCGGGTTCTTGCCGAGATCGAGATAGGTATAGGTCTGCTCGAGCAGCACGTTGCGGCTCGTCGGGTCGGTCGCTGCCGCCGCGTCGAGCAGCGACTCCGCCTCTACCAGGAGGCCCAGCTTGCGCTTCTCGACCGCGTCGCGCCGCAGCACCTCGGCCCGAATCCAGTTCTCTTTGTAGGCCGCGGTCTGAGCGATGGCAGCGAGCGCCTCGTTGGTCGCCAGCGCCCTCTTCTGATCGCCGCTCCGCAGGTAGAGCTCGACCAGGCCCTTCAACGCCGCGACGTTCTTCGGATCTTTCTCTGCCAGCACCTCGAACAGCGCCTGCGCCTCGGGGAAGCGCTGGGCGTCGACGTACACGTTGGCGAGCACCAGCTCCGCGTTCGCCGCGTCCTTGGGCGACTTGGCGATCGCCTCCTCCAGGCCCGCGCGCGCTTCGTCCAGCTTGCCATCAGCGCGCTGCGCCTCCGCCTTCTTCACGAGCGACCAGAACTCGGCGCTGCGCAGCGACTCGTCCCACAGCTCCTTGCGCTTGGGCGCCTGCGCCTTCACCTTGTCGAACACCTCGCGCGCCTCGTCGAACGACTCCTTGCGCAAGAGCGCGTTGCCGAGACCGGCCATCGCGTCGAGGTCACGCGGATTGGTCTTCAAGGCCTTGCGGAAGATGACCTCGGCGCCATCGACGTTCTGCGCGTCGAGGGCGTCGTAGCCGGACTTCAAGCGCTCGCGCTCCGCCTCGGCTGCGCCACGCGCGACCACACCTGCGCGCGCTTCGGCAAGCCGCGTCTTGACCTCGTTGTCGTCCGGATAGCGCGTCAGGTAGCGGTCGTAGCGCGCCATGTCGGACGTGCTGATCAAGAGCCACATCAGCGCCTGGCGCCAGGGTCCCTTGGCCGACTTGGCGTCGCCGTTTGACAGCCGCTCGAGCCGGTCGACGCCATCGCGCCGCGTCGTCTCGACGTAGGTCAGGTGGCGCGCGTAGGCGAGCTCGAAGCGGGCATCGCTCGGGTTCTCGTTCATCAAGCGGAGCAGGCCGACACGCGCCTCTTCCCACCCGTTCGCGGTGCCGCCGAGCGTCTGGTAGTACTCCATCCCGACCGCGCCCGATGGGGCCTGGCCGCCGAAGAGCTTGCGATAGATGTCGAGGCCTTCGCCGATCTTGCCCGCCCGCACCTGATTGCGCGCTTGCGTGAGGAGGTCGTCGTACTTCGCGCCGAGCCCGAGCGCCTGCTCGAGCCCGGGGATCCGGGAGTTTCCGGGTTGCGCTTTGCGCAAGCGCTCGAGGTAGCCCTTGGCCTCGTCGTTTTTGCCCGCGCGCGCCGAAAATAGCGCCAGCTCGGCCAGCGCTTCCGGGTGATTCGGCACCGACTTCAGGACCTTACGCCACGCCTCGGCCGCCTTGTCGGGCCGACCTCGCGCCTGCCAATAGCGCACGTTCTCGAGCAGCTGGTCGAGCGCTTCACCCGGCTCGGCCGCCATCGCGCGTTGCACGATCACACCGACCGGCAGAGCAGCGGCGTTGATCGACGCCGCCAGCAGAATCATCGGTAGGCGCATGGTGCCCCATTCCTTCTCAGCTCGAGGCTGCCATCCAGCCGGAAGCCGTACCGCCCATCGAGCCAGCCCTGCGCGAACAGGAGCAGGTTATGATCGTAATAGAATGCGGGCTCTCCATAGAGGCCGTTGTCGCGCTGCTCGGCTGCGACCTTCAGCGCCAGCGCTTTCGCGGTCGTCGCATCGCCCAGCGCCAGCGCGAACGCCTGCCCGACCGCTTGAAAGCCGACCGGGCCGGGCTTCAGCCCGATGTTCCGGCTCGCGTCGAAGGCGTCGACCTGCTCGGGCACGAAGCCCTGCGTCCGGAGGATCTCCAACAGGCGACTGCCGCGTGCGAGCAAACGTCCGCGCAGCGGATCATCGGAGGCCATGAGTGCCGGCCACAGGTACGCGCGAATCGCGTCATAGCTGCCGAGCCCGCCCGATGTCCCCGCCACCGGCGGCTCCGGGTCGCTCACGAAGCGGCGCGCGACGCTGCTCCAGGCGGCCCAGTCCGGATAGAAGCGCTCCGGCGTCGCCTCCTCGGCGAGCTTCACCGAGGACTCGATGATGTTCGCCCAGGGTCCGCTCGGATCGATGCGCGCCGCCCAGCGCAGGAACGGCACGGGCTGATAGCTCGGGTTCACGCGCCAAAAGCCCGGCTTGCTGTCGAAGCCCGACGGCCCCGGCATCAACATCGGCCCGAGCCCCGGCAGCACCGCGACCTCGTCGCTCGCGATGCGCGCGAGCAACGCCCCGCCGATCGCCGCGAAGCGATCCTGCTCGAACACGACCGACGCATGCACCAACACGTAGGCCATGAAGAGGTCGGCGTCGCTCGCCGCATTGGGGTCGATGATCTGCCCTTTGCCGTCTTTATCCGACCACTTCCAGGCCGGCAGGTGCTTTGCCAGGTCGCCCCGCGCGAGGTTCCGCACGGTCCAGGCGAGCACGCGCTCGAAGGTCGGCTGATCACCCGCGACCAACGCGTGGAACATGCCGTAGGCCTGTCCTTCCGAGGTCGAGTGGTTGGCGAAGTGGTCGACGACGCGGCCGTCCTTCTCGATGAAGGCGCCCTTGTAGTCCTGCCACAGCGGCCACTCGCTGGCGCACTTCTGCAACACGGGCGCCTGCGCGTCCGGCACGACCGGCGTCGCGCACGCGCACGCGGTCGCCAGCACCAGACCGACGAGCAGCGGGCCCATCACCCCTTCACCTCGACCGTGAGGCGACGATAGGCGACGTTGAGGAGGCGGCGCTTCAACACCCACGCGAACGCCATCGCCGTCAGCAGCAGGAGCGGCATGAGGATGATCCAGTGGCTCGCGATGAACCACAGGAACTGGGTCCACGGCGGCAGCGAGCCCATGTCGTAGTCCGACAGCACGCGGAACGCCGCACGCCGATCGGCGACCAACACCAGCGCGTCGGCCCGCGCCGAGAGCGCCTCGGCCACACCCTTCATCTCGGGCAGTGACGGCATGCCGCTCGGGTCATCCGCGCTGATGACGACCACGCTGCGACCCGTCTGCCAGGGCGACTCGAGGCCCACCACATAGGCGCGTTCGGAACCGGGACGCAGCGCCTTGCTGAGTCGATCGAGGTCCTCGCTGAGCGGGGTACCCTGCAGGAACGCCATCGCCTCCTGATACCAGGGCACCGACGGCAACTGGATGTGGCCCGGCGCCTCGCGCGTGATGCCGCGGATCGGCATGTGTTCTTCCCACGAGGCGAGGCCGTGCAGGCGACTGACGACGCCGATCACGATCACGTCTTTGTCGCGGCGCGTCGGGTCGTCGCCGATCGCCTCGGGGTGGTCGTTCAGCACGACCGTCAGCCCCGTCGGCGGATGTCCGGTGATCGCCGTCGTGTGCGCGACGAACGACAGCAGCGTCCCGATCTCGGCTGGCAGCGGCTTGGTCGGCAGGGCCGCGACGGTCTCCGACAGGTCCGCCATGCGCGTGAACGGGAACCCGTCGTTCACGAACGCCTCGAGGTCCGGCATCGGTCGAAAGCGGTTGTAGCCTTCGAGGTGCAGCACCGACGTGTCGAGCACCTCGACCTCGACGATATCCATGTCCGCGCTCGGGCAGCTGTCCTTCGGTGGGACGACATGCACGTTCAACTGATTGAAGCCGCGCAGCTCGGTCACCGGCAGCCGTATCGTCTTCGACTGCTTCTCGGCGTCGTCCACATCGCGGTCGAGCTCGAGCCTCGCGAGGTAGTGCCCGTTGATGTCGACCACCAGGCTCGGTGACGCGACGCCTGGCGGCACGGCCGAGCGCCAATTCAGCTCGAGCTCGACGTAGCTCGCCGGCCACGTGAACACGTCGGGCGGGATGCGGAACTCGAACGGGATGGTGCCACCGAGCGCGCCCTTGAAGGTGCGGTGCTGCTTGTCGCTGATGAGCCCGAGCGATAGCGGCACGCCGCCCGGAAACCAACGCGGCGCATCGTAAGGCAGGCGTGCTTCGACCTTGGGTGCGAAGTCGAAGCGCACGGTCGCGCCCTGGCCCTTGGTGGCCTCGAAGTCGAGCAGCACACGCTGCGCCGCCAGCTCGAGCTCGTCCATCGTGCGGCCCGCGATGATCCACAGCTTCGCATGCCGTGCACCGCTCTTCGGGTTGTCGCGCATCGCGACCATCGGTCCGGTGATCGACCCGAGGTCCGGCACCAGCCCCGCCATCTCCGGCAACATCAACACGACCGCGTGGCCTTCGGGCAGCTCGCCGAAGCTCACCGGGAAGCGGAAGCGCGCGCCACCACGTACGCCGAAGTAGGCCGCGATGTAGCTCGCGACCTTCACGATGCGCGGGCCCATGACATTGCCGTCGGCGCCGCCACCGGTCGGCGCGAAGGGCATCACGATGTGGATCGGTGTGACCGCGTCCGCGAACGGATCGAAGAACGGCACCGGCAACATGTCGAGCTGGTTGGGCAACGGCAGCGGCGCGGCGATCGCGTCGAGCTGCCCGCTGCGCAGGAGCTTCCAGGTGCCGACCTCGACCAGCACCGAGCAAGCCGCGCCCGGCGACAGCACGAGCTCGAACGACAGCGCGTTCTTCTCGCCCATCAGCTGTGGCGGGACCTCGATCGCGATCTCGGCCGCGAACGGAATCTCCTTACCATCCAGTGACTTGAAAGGAACGGTGCCGACCACCTCGTCGTTGATCGAGAGCTTCAGCGCGACCACGTCCTCGGCCGGCTCGATCGTCTGGTCGAGCTGCAGCCTCAGGCGCGCCTTGGTGAACACCTCGTCGCCACGCGCATAGAATGGCAAGCGGATCGACGTGCGTCGATTGTACGAGCGCACCGCCTTGTCGAGGCCGAGGTGCTCGAGCGACCAGGTGGTCGTCGGCTTCATGTCGTCGCCCGCGGCGCGCGCAGGATCGGGCGCCACCTCTTCACTCTGGGCGGGCGTGGGCGCCGCAGTCGGCAGGTCCGGGGGCGCGCTCGGCCGCGCGTCGGGCGTCGGCTCGGTCGTGTCGTCATCGCTGCCGGCATCATCACCACCGACCGGGTCGAGCTCGAGCGGCTCACCACCGGTCCAGCCGTCAGGCCCGCCCGGAGCGGGCTGGGCATGCGCGTCGCCGCCGGCCAGGCCCGCGAGACCCGCGAATCCCAAAGCCAGCAGGATTTGCGACGACTTGCCGCGCGCGGCGACTGTGAACGGCAAGCGCGCCGCGCCCTTCACGCCGATCCAGAACACGGCCATCAGCGCGAGCAGCGGCCGGTCGCGCTTGCGACCGTTCGACCAATCGGTCCACGCGGTCGGCCGCGAGAACGTCGCGCGCACCAGGCTCTCCTCGGCTTCGAGCGACATGTCGGTGAACGCCAGGCGGATGACCCGCCCATTCTTCTGGACGACGCGCGCCTCGGCCGGGACATCGTCGCGGCCGATGACCAGCGTCACGTCGATGATCTCGTCCTTCTGGACGGGCAGCTCGTACGGCGTGGTCAGCGCCACCCCGCTGGTCGAGATGTCGATCGTCTCGCAGGAGACGACGTGCTGGCCGGCCAGGCGCAACATCGCCGGCAGCTTCGCCGACACGCGTGGGAACACTCGCCGCTGTTGTCGCTCCCACGCTACCGCGATGGTCGCGCACAAGAACATGAACGCGTACAGGCTCCAGGCGAGGTTCACGAGGACCGCGCTGACCTCTGCATCGGGTTGCGTCAGCTTCCAGATACCCATCGCCGTGCCGAACACGTTCAGCGCCAGCAGCACCAGGTAGGGCGCTGCGATCCGCAGGTCGAAGTAGTCCTTTTCGATGACACCGCCCTTCGCCGTCACGTTGAACTTGCCGAACTTCGGCGAGATCATCGCGAGCGTCGTCGGGTACAGGATGTAGGTCGCCAGCGCCGACTCGTAGACCTCGGCCCAGAACGAGTGGCGATGGGCACCCTGCACACGCGAATTCGTCAGGTACGCGTGCGCCATGTGCGGCAGCGCGAACGCGAGGATCGTCTCGGCCGAGGCGTTGAAGATGTGCGCATCGAAGACGAGGTACGCCAGCGGTGCCATCAAGAAGATGAGCCGTGGGATCCCGTAGAAGAAGTGCATCATCGCGGACGCGTAGCAGAGCCGCTGCACCAGCCCGAGCCCGCGCCCGAAGAAGGGGTTGTCGGTGCGGAAGATCTGCGCCATGCCGCGCGCCCAGCGGATGCGCTGGCCGATGTGGCCCGACAGGCTCTCGGTGGCGAGGCCGGCCGCCTGGGCGATGTCGATGTAGGCCGACCGGTAGCCGCGGCGATGCAGCTTGAGCATCGTGTGGGCGTCTTCGGTCACGGTCTCGGGCGCGATGCCGCCGACCTCTTCGAGCGGCGCGCGCTTGATGACCGCGCACGAGCCGCAGAAGAAGGTCGCGTTCCAGAGGTCGTTGCCCTTCTGGAGGACGCCGTAGAAGAGTTCGCCTTCGTTCGGGATCTTCTTGAAGTTCTGGAGGTTACGCTCGAATGGGTCAGGCGTGTAGAAGTGGTGGGGGGTCTGCACCATCGCGAGCTTCGCGTCGCGCATGAACCAGCCGACCGTGAGCTGGAGGAAGCTCCGGGTCGGGATGTGGTCGCAGTCGAAGATGGCGACCAGGTCACCGCGCGTCTTCTTCAGCGCGTGGTTGATGTTGCCGGCCTTCGCGTGCTTGTTGTCGGGGCGGATGATGTAGCCGACGCCGGCCTTTTGGCAGAAGGCCTTGAACTCGTCGCGGCGGCCGTCATCGAGCAGGTAGATGTTGAGCTTGTCGGCCGGCCAGTCGAGCGCCTTGGCCGCCAGGATGGTCGTGCGCACGACCGACAGCGGCTCGTTGTAGCTCGGGATGTAGATGTCGACGCTCGGCCACGTGCTCGAGTCGGCGGGCAGCGCCACCGGCTTTCGCTCGAGCGGCCACGCGCTCTGCACGTAGCCCAGGATCAGCACCAGCACCGCGTAGGTCTCGGCCGCCAGCAGCACCAGGCCGAGCACCATGTCGAGCCCGTCCTCGTTGCCGACCGTGGTCGTGATGCGCCAGTGCAGGTAGCGGATGGAGACCGTGATCGAGACGACGATCAGCGTCAGCGTCACGCCGCGGCCCGAGATGAGGCTCAGCATCCAGCAGAAGACGAACGTGAACGACGCGAACAGCGTCTGGCTCCACGTGTCGAGCGGCGCGATGATGATGCCCGAGAGCAGCACCGCCGCGACGATCCACGCGAGCAGGCGCAACGGCCACCACACACCATGCTTGGCCGAGGCCGGGAGCGCGAGCTCTGGCTTGTGCTCGACACCCGCCGCGCCAGCACTACGAGAAGCGACGTTGCTCACCGGGTCATCTCCATCACGCGGCTGGCGATGCCGCGCATGGCGGACGCGAACTGCGAATGCGGCGCCATCTGCACACAGGTCGTGCGCGCCGCGGCCGACTCGCGCACGTGCTCATCATCGACCAGCGCCACGTCGAGGAAACGATCGCCGACCGCTTGCGACAGCGCCGCGCGGATGTCGCGCGACAGCGCGCGGCGCGCGTCGACGCGATTGAGCACGAACAGCGCACCCTTGAAGTTGGGGCGCTTGCTCGCTTCTTCGAGCGCCTCGTCGAGGTCGGGCAGGGTGGCGTACGAGAGCGCGCACGCCTCCATCGTGACGATCACCAGGTTCGCGAGCGACATCGCCTGGTTGAACCAGACCCCGCGCTGCGCTGGCGTGTCGATGACCGCGTAGTCGAAGCCGGACGGGCTCAGCTCGCGGATGCGCTTGTCGAGCCAGGTCGGATCGAGCCGCGCCTGGCTCTCGACGGTCGCCAGCGCCGAAGCGGTCTGACGTCCGAACGGGATGTAGGGCAGGTCGGCGCGCTGGGCGCGCAGCATCGAGATGAGGCCCTGATGCCGGAACTCGGGGCTCGAGATCCCATTGGGCTCACCGACCGGCATGCCGAGCATGAGGCCGAGCGAGTTCTGCGGATCGGTGTCGACCAGCAGGACGCGCGCGCGCTCGGAGAGAAGACGACCCAGGTTGGCGGCTATGGTGGTGCGACCCGTGCCGCCCTTGGCCGAGATTATGGCGATGTGATTCATCGTTGGTGATGATGCTCTGGCGAGTGCCGTCGCGGCGGACGCGCCCGACCTGTGCCGTCGGTGCGCATCAACGCCAGTTGGAAGGGGCGGTGGCCGCGCCTTCGTGTTCAGTTCGCGCGGGACTTGCCGGTCGCTGCGGGGCCGTTGGCCGACTGCTCGTGCGAGCCGGCGAGGAACCATTCCGAGGCCATCGGCGGCTGGTCGGGTGAACGCGAGGTCGGAAGCTGGGTGACCTTGCTGGGTAGCCCTTGCGGAGCGAGGGCCTCTCGCTTCCAACGCTGGGCGACCAGGATCTGGTCGGTGGCCGCAATCAGTGGCCACCGCGAAGCCCCTTGACCGTCCTGGATCGGGCGGGCGAGGTCGCGATAGCTGTCGAAGGCGATTCCGGCTGAGCGGAGGTCGGTAGCGAAGCTCTGGGACATGCGTGATTCCGTGGCTCGAGAATAGCCAAACACCGAGCGTCAGACCGAAGGTCTGCAAGCCTGCTCAGTACCCAGAACCGCAATTTTCTGGGTCAGCTACGAATTGAACAAGGAATTTGTTCCACCTGAGCACGAAGCGCAAGGGGAATCCGCAAGTGAGGATCTTCGGTGGGACTCCGACCGCCGTCGGAGCGTGCTGGAGGTACGCACGTCGAACGACTCGGTGCAATGCCGCGGTTACACCGGCACTTACTCACCGGCCGGTTAGAACGGCTAATTCCTCAGTAATTGCGAAGCGGTATCGCGCGGCATCTTTATGCGCGAACCAGCTTCACGACCTGCCACAACGCGCGGTTCCGCGATCACAGGATCTCGCACGCGGCAAGCTCCTGGTCGTTCGTGAACCCTGCATGCGCCAAGGCAGAAAGTCGATGTAACGGAAGGTGTTGGCTCGGGAACTCGAAGCTCAGCGGGCCAGCAGGCGCAGGACGGTTGCACCAAATCGTCCCTTGCGCAACGGGGCAGCGAAGACGAGTGCGTCGCCGTTGGCCGAGAAGCTCTGGTCCGCGTCGGTCGGCAGGAGCTCGGCGACGGCTTCGGGGATGGCTTCGCGCTCGACCTCGTCGCGCTTATGGCTCTTGCGCTGGTCGCCGTCGGTCAACGGGCGGATCTGATAGCCGCGCACTGGAAAGCCCTTCCGCATCTTGAGGTGGGCACGCTCGATGAGCAGCGTGCGATCGTCGTGCCCGAAGCCGCCGACCACCCGCGAGTAGCGACCTTCGAGCTCGCGCGTGCTGGTTGGTGTCACGCGCCAGGCAGAGTGTTCGCCCGCGCCTACCCGGCGCGCGACCAGGACGAAGCCGTCGCCGTCCGCGATGAAGGCGGAGCCGCGATCGATCTGGACCACCGGCAGGTCGCGTCGCTGCCCGGGCACCCCATGCTCGTCGAGCGCCACCGCCATCAGGTCGATGCGCGCGCACGTCTGGCCCTTGCAGTTGCCGAGCACCAGCATGAAGCCGGTATCCAGGAGGAGTAGTGCACGTGGCTCGCCCAGCGCGGTCTTTTTTGTGATGAGGTTCACGCTCGTGAGGGCGTGGTGGCCTTCGGGTTGGGTCGGCGTTATCTCGAAGCAGGTCGGCCCGAGCTTGTCGGCGGCGCACGCGACGACGCCGGCATCGCCGCTGGCGGCGACCAAAGAGCCTGCGAGCTGACCGCCTTCTTCGCCCGAGAGGCGCTCGGGCTCGAGGGTCGTGAGGTCCTTCGCGTCGGCCGCGATCTCGAGACCTTCGAGGTGGCCATCGGCAAGCCACAACGCCAACGCGCCGGTGCCCGAGCGTACGAGCACGATGCGCGAGGCGTCGGGCGCGACGCGGGCGAAGCGCTCGCTCGGAGCGCTCGCGGCGACTCTGACATCTTGGTCCTGCTTGCGATGCAGCCGCAGGATGACCATGCGGTCGGCGGCGCGGCCGGCGACGAAGAGTGCATCGCCGACGAAGACCGCGTCGTCGATCGCAGCCATGTCGGTGGCCGCGAAGCTCAGCGGCCAGGCCTCGAGAGGCGCTCGCAGCGTAGCGGTAGGCGCGTCGGGATCGGGTGCCGGCGGCTCGCCCGGTGCGCCTTCGAGCAGCGCTCCGTCGGTGGGCAGACCCGGGCTGGCCGCGTTCGGAAGCTCCTGACTCGAGGGCACCGCGATGCCATCGCCGCAGGCCGACCAGGCGGACCAGAGACAACAAAGCGCGGTCATGGCCGCGCCGCGAGGAGGTACTTTCACAAGACCCGATCCACCATGAGAACCCGGGTCTGTCCAAAAGCCGATGCAACCGGACGCGGGTCAGGTCGTCGGTAGCCTATCGCGGCTCGGAGGTGCCGCAAAGGATCGAACTCGCTGCACGTTCTTCTGACGGCCGCTTCGCGAAGGCTACGCTCGACTCCCTCGAGATTGTTCGGATGCCAATCGACTGAGCCGTTTGGAACGCGTCCAAAAGCAACAGCCCGGCGGTTGGCCACCCGTCGCCAGGCGGTTGGCCGGCGCCGGTGTAGTCGGTGTTTCGTTGTGCTGGAAGTGCCAGGTCGGGATACCGTCATTCGTGCGGCAGATCGCTTCGCAGAAACTATCGAGCCCACGCAGCCCATGAGGTCGCTTGCAGCGGCACGTCAGCGTCCCTGCGCCCAGCCGCGAGCGGTCACGTCCATCGCACTGAGTCCGCCGTGCAGGTGCAGCGGTCGGGCACTTTCGAGGTCGAGCACGGCCCAGCCGAGCCCGCTCGGACCGCCCCAGTCCATGCCGGTGAGCCACAGCCGCCCGAAGCGAAAGTCCTCGGCGCGGACGTCGATGCCGCTCGTGCCAGAGAGCCTCGTAGCGCTCGCGAGCGCCCCGGTGGCGGGGTCGAGCGCGAACATCACCCGTGCGAAGGGCGCCATCAAGTAGCCGCGCTCAGCGGTCACGAACGGAACCATGTGCTCGCTGACGGGCGTGCGCGAAACGATGATGCCGGCGTCGAGATCGACGATGACGACCTGGGTCACGATCGGCCCGTCTGCAACCTGGCTGCCGAACACGACCAGCGGCAGGAACCGCGGCAGCTGGCCATCGCCCTGCACCGCTTCGCCGAGGATCCACCTGCCGAGGTCGAGCTGCCAGCGCACTTCACCGCTCCTGCCGTCGACGCGGGCGAGCCCGATGGCGAGGTCGTCGCCCGTCGCTTGCCCGATAATCACATCGTCGCCACGCTCACCGCATGGCCCGGACGCCAGGACGCGCGCGGCACCCGTGAGATGCACGGGCTCCGCCTCGCGACCCACGCGGGGCATCACAACCAGCGCTCCATTGCGGCTGCCGATGATCGTGCGCGGCGTATCGCACATCGGATCCAGCGGCAGCGTGCGAACGACCCGGCCGCTCGCCCCGTCGCACTCGACCGCGCCGGTCCTCGATCCGCGCGAGACGAGCAGACGGCCCGGCTCGAGCAGCGCGAAGCTCAGCATACGCCTGTATTTCTCTACGGATGGGGCGAGCGTCCAAAGGACTGCCCCGTCGCTCAGCGCGAGCGCCGTTACCGTCTCGTCGCGTTGCTCGCCGGCGCCGACGTCGTGCAGCACATAGACGCGCGGCCCATCGATGATCAGCTGTGGCCCGATGTAGAGCGACTCAGCTTGCGCCAGCGCCGTCTCCCACTGCGGCTCACCGTCGCCGCGGGCGAGCGCCTTCATGACCGTCGTGCCCCCGCGCTCGCCGAGCAGCACGATCTGGTCTGCGCTCGCCGCGACGCTCGTGAAGCCGAGTGCCTCGTTCGTCTCGAACGGTGTCACCTCGCGGCTCCATGCAACGATGCCATCGTCCTTGACGAGCTGCACCCAGAAGAACGTCGCATTGTCTTCGTTCCGGCGCGTCAGCAGCAGCGCCTCGTCGGGCCCGACGGGTGTCGAGCCATAGATGAAGCGCGTCGCGGGCGTCAGCGCCAGCACGAGCAGATCGCCGGCGCTGACGGTCGCGACGATTGCGAGTAAGATCCACCAACGCTTGCGGGTCATGCCTCTCTGATTAGCACGTTGCCTGAAGGGCTCCCAGCGCTGCGAGTCGCGATCTGATGTGTTGTTCGAGCACCGCGCTGACATCGGCGCGAAGGACGTCGATGCGCCACCCGCGGGAGTAGAGCCGCCCAGGGCATGCTCTTGGGCCGTCTGGGCGCAACCGATGCCATGGTGCCCGGAGTATGAGTATGCTCGAGCGCAGGCGTGCAGGAGGGGCTCGTCAGCGTCTTCTTCGTGGCCCTCATTCACCCTGCGAGCCGCACGCCAACGCTCGAGGGCCCGCGTCAGCCGGTGCTCGATGCGGCCGGCGAAACGAACGACATCGTCGTCCTCAGGCAGCTCCTGCCGGATGAAGCGCGGGTTCTTGCCATCCGTGCTTGCGACGAAGACCCCCTCCGGGACGAGCGCGTGCGCGTGAGAGTAGAGCCGCGCCGTCAGCGAAGCGCTGAGCAGGCGAAGCCGTGGCGAGGCGAGAGCAACCAGAATTCGACCTGCGCTGGATGAACGCCTGGCCACTTCCTCAGCCTTCGCTCACGAGTTTCGCGCGACCACGTAGCTGGCGAGCAACCCCATCGCGACGAGCGGCGCGCGCCGCGGCAGGCGCATGTGCCAGACGTTCGCGCGCACCACGAAGTCGACCGCCGCGACGATCGCCGCGAGCACGAGCGGCGCGCACAGGACGAGCAGCGGATTCATCTGCCAGGCGCCCCCGAGGTCGCCGTGCATGAGCAGGTGCAGCGCTCGCAGCGTGCCGCAGCCCGGACACTGAAGGCCTGTGAGCGCGAACACCGGACAGGGCGGATAGGGCGACGCGGCGCTGGCCCGGTCGTGTCGATATAGGAACACATCGGCCGACGACGCTGCCGGCGACCGGAGCGGTGTTGATCGTGCCGGCGATGGGCGTGCCGCAGCGCTTCTATCAGGCGTTCGCGACGTGGCTCGCGGCGACCGGGCGGCATGTGCTGACGTTCGACTTTCGCGGCTCGGGTTTGTCGCGCACTGCGCCCTTGCGGCAAGAGCGCGCGGATATCCTGACCTGGGCCGAGCAGGACGCCGCGGCCGCGCTCGCGGCGCTGGTGCGGTGTGCGCCAGGTCTGCCGGTGACCTGGGTGGGCCACAGCCTCGGCGGTCAGATCGTACCGTTGGTGCCCGGGCATCGGGCCGTCGCAAAGGTGATCACGGTCGCGACCGGCAGCGGCTACTGGCGCGAGAATGCGCCGCCGCTGAAGAAGAAGGTCTGGTTCTTCTGGTTCGGCATGGTGCCGGTGCTGACGCCGGCTACTTCCCGGGGCGCCGCCTCGGCATGGAGGCGACCTGCCCAGGGGCGTCATCCAGCAGTGGCGGCGCTGGTGCCTGAACCCCGAATATCTGGTCGGGGTCGAGCCCGGTCTGCGTGAGCGCTGCGCCGACTTCACCATCCCGGTGACCTCAATCTCGTTTACCGATGACGAGATGATGTCCAAGGCCAATATTGCATCGATCCATGGTTCTATCGCGGCGCCAAACGAAGCATTCTGCGCTTTCATCCGCGCGAGCTGGGCCTCGAAAAGGTCGGCCACTTCGGATTCTTCCGACGCGAGATGCAGGCACCCATCTGGGAGGCGCAGGTCCTTCGCGAGCTGGCGTGAGCGATTCCGCAGATCAAGGGAGCGTCAGCGAGCCTTCGTGAAGGAGCCGGATGTTCGTCTCGGGGGACACCTTGTTCTCGCGCGCGATCTCGGCCGGCATCAGCATATAGTCGAGGCGCCAGCGCACGCGCCTGGCATCCGGTCCGAGGTGCGTCAGGTCGAGCGTGCGGGTGGTGGCCGGGTCTTCGCCGACGCGTGTGTCGCTGGTCTCGAAGCGCTCGGTCGTCAAGCTGGGGCCGTTTGAAGATGGCAACTTTGCCAGCTCTTCAGGCGGCAGCGGGCGGTCGCCGAAGCCGCGCGCGTAGACGAGCTTCGCCGTCTTGCTCGGGTCGCCTTCGAGCCACGCGCGGAGCTCGAGGCGACGATAGAGGTCGCCCGTCGGAAACGCGTGGCCGATGGTGCCCGGCAAGAGCGTCGCGTCCAGCAGTGTTCGCTCGCCGTCGCGCCTCAATGCGACGGCGACGTGCACTGCGTTGGCGATCGAAGCGACGTCGCGCTGCACTGTAAAGCCATGCGCGCGATGGGGTGTGCCGCCCGCAACGCTGGGCATGTGACACGACTGACACGTCGCGTTGGTGCGACCATCGCCGACCCGTGCGTGCCATTCGGACAGCGTCGATTGCTGCAATTCGGCGGTCTCGAGCTCGCCGGTGTGGAAGCCGAACTCGTGGCACGAGCCACAGAACGCGCTCGTGTCGAGGGCCGCGACGAGCTTCACGGGATGCGGCGCGGGCACGCCTCTTGTGCCAAGGACCTGGCCATCGCGTACATGGCACACGACGCATGATACGCCGTCTCTGGCCGCGACCCCGGTTGGGCGGTCGCCTTCGTGCAGTGGCGCGTGACAGTTGCGGCAGAAGGCGAGGGGCTCGCGTACGTAGGCCGCCTGGAAGACCGGGTCGGTCCACGCGGCCGCGTGCAGGGACGACCTCCATTCGGCGGCGATCTCCGCGTGACACTGGGCGCACGCGCTTCCGTTTGGCATGCCGGCGGGCATCGCGCCGATGTTCAAGCGTCGGGCACCGCCTTCGAAGAGCGGCGATACGTCGGCACGATCGGCGGCCAGAGCGCCGATAGTCAGCGCGAGCACCACCATCGACGCCAATGCCACGAGCCTCATGCGACGCACGACAGCACGCGCGTCGGAGGCTGTCGAGCACCCGATTGACGGGTATGGCACCGGGAATGGATAACGAGCCACGTTCGTGTCATCGCGCTCACCTGGGGGTCTCATGTCGTTGCGCAGTTCTGTATTGGGGTTGGTCGCTGGTGCGGGTCTCGCCGGCTGCTATGCGTCCGCGCCAAACGCGGCGCCGCCGTCGTCCATTGCATTGCCGGAGGACAAGGGCGGGGAGCATGGGCTCGCCAACCTGCGCGCGGCGCTCGATCTGTACGCGCCGGAAGGCTACGTGCAGCGCGACGCTGGGGGCGACTGGCTGGTCAACAGCGCGAGCGGGATACGCCTCATCGCGCTTCCGACGCCGAGCGGTGAGTGTGCCGGGCAAGCGGACAGCGACGGCGTGAGCGTCCCGTTCGAAGGCGCTCCGGGCGCGGTGTTGCGCTTCGAAGCCGAGGTCGTGAGGCTCTTCCAGTTCGACCCGCAGCAGCGCTGCGCCGTCGCGACCGAGGTCTTTCCGGCGCGTGACCTGCCCGATCCAACGCCGCTCCTGGAAGTCCTCCCGACCGCACCCAAAGCCAAGGCGGAGGCCCACATCGACATCCCGGGCTTTGAAGGCGGGGCGACCGTGTACCTCAGTGCGGCCGGCGTCGACGTGCGCACGAAGGGCGGCGAGTCACTTTACAAGAACGCATTCCCGGCGGGCGAGCACTGCGTGTTCGCCGCCTCGGTCGCCTACCTCAGCGTCGGTGGGCTCGGGCTCATGCGCGTCACCCGCAGCGACACGAGCCTCATCGAAGGCGAGCCGAGCTGCAACGAACTCGAGGCCGACGAGTGGGCCTGGAGCAACGCCGAGCGCACCGCCAACACCTGGATCGAGCTCGACCACGAAGGCATGGCGCGCGTCGTCGCGGCGGACGAGAACCCGCGCATCGACGGAGGTGGCAGCGCCAGCATCATGCACGTCGTCGACCTGCCCGACGGGCAGCTCACCTTCGACAGCATCGGCACCGCGAACATGGGCCGCGAAGGCAGCTACTGGTCCTATGATTGGAGGTGGAACCTGACGCTGCGCGGCGGCAAGAGCATCGTCATCGCTGCAGGCCCGGACTACACGCGGAGGACCCCGTGAAAGTACGCCAGCTCAGCAAGCTTTTCGTTGTCATCGCCTGCGGCTCCTTCGCGTCAGCGTGCGCGACCACGCCAAGCGTCACGCGCTCCGACTCGCCCGATGCGGCCCGCGAGCGTGGGCTCGGCGACCTGCGGCGCGAGCTCGCCATGGCCCCGCCGAGCGGGCGGGTAGTCGCCGGCGCGGACGGGCAGTGGCTCGTGCACGCGGCGTCCGGCAAGCGCCTCGTGCGCATGCCCGGGGGCGAGTGGGACGCCAAGCCCGTCGCCGGCCTGACCATGTTGTTCGAAGGCACGCCCGGCGCGGCGCTGGTCTTCGACCACTAGAACGTCGCCCTCACGCGCTTCGACCGCGCCACCGGCAAGGCGGTCTGGACGCCGGTGTTGGTGGCGTCGCTGCCGACCGAGATGACCGCGCTCATCGCGCTGACGCACGACTTCGGGGAGGGCGCGCCGCAGGTCGACGCCGTGCCGGTCGATGCGCGTATCGAGGTCGCCGGCAATAAGGGCGTGAACGCGTCGCTCACGCGCGAGGGCCTGGCCATCAAGCAGGGCGACGAGGTGATCTACGAACGCCCACTCGCCGCGCAGACCGGCATCTACTGCGAGGGCAAGGCCAGCGCCAGCCTGCGCACGACGAAGCTCCCGGACGGAGCGGTGCTGCTCCGCTACGAGAGCCTCGTCACATGGATTGGCAACGGCGAAACCTGCGAGCCCGACTACCGACCCGCATACACCCACAAAGAGCTCTTCTGGATCGAGATCGGCGCGCACGGCGAAGCGGCCCGCGTCGTGTCGGGAGACTGGATGTCCGACAGTGAGGACGCCTACAACTCAATCGACGGCCACAGCCGCGTCTTCGAAACGCCCGCAGGCACCTTCGAATACATGGGCAATAGCGAAGGCTCCGGTGGCTTTACCGAGGACAGCTGGTCGTGGACGCTGACCCCGCCGGGTGGCGAACCCATCGCGCTCATCGACATCGTTCCATGATTGTCGGCGGTGCGGCGGCCTCTGGTTCAGCATTCTGTCTGCGAGGCGCCTGGTGCCGAGATCCGCACCGTACCTTGCAATGACGCGCACCCCGACGGCCGCGTCGCACGCACCGATCTGAGGAGGTTCCAGGTCGCTCCTTGTTTCGTTCAGCAGAAGCCCGCACGGTCGGCCCTTGCGCTGGCTTTCGGTGTCGGGCAGGCATTGCTCGGCTGCGCCTCGGCGACACCTGGGGCAAGCCCGCCGCCGACCGACACCTGGCCCGAGGACACGCCGGGTGTTCCGGGTCGACGTGCCCGACGGCGAGCTGACGTTCGCCGCTGTCGGTAGCGCGACCTCGGGCCGCGAAGGGCCGTACTGGTCTCTCACCTGGTCGAGGGAGCTACAGCCACGTAGCGGGCCTGCGGTCGTGCTCGCGTCGGGCCCCGTCTCCGCGCGGAGAATGCCATGAGCGCGCGCAACATCACGTTCTCCACCTTCGCCGCGCTCGCCGTCGCCTGCCTCGCCTGCGCGACCCCGGGTCCCGGGCACTACGTGCCTCCCGACGCGGCGCGTGAGCACGGGCTGACCGACCTGCGCGACTCGCTCCAGCTCGGCAATCCCATCGGGCGCGTCGTCGCCGCCGCGGACAGCGAGTGGATCTCTACCCAGCGACCCACGGGAATCCCAGATGAACCGGAAAAACAAAGCACCGGCGCCGGGTACGACGGGTACACAGTCGCACACATCGGGCTACGAAGACTCCAGGGCGAGCGGTATTGGAGGGTCTGTAGCTGGGCGGCGGGTCGCTGTCGCGGTGTCCGTGGCCTTGCTTCGGTTGGTCGGTTGTGCGGAAGGCGCACCGCTGCGCTCGGCCGGTTGACGGTCGCTTCGCTGGCGGCGAGTGTCAGTTCGAATTGTCGGTAAGGGGTCTTAGGGAGAACGCGATCGAGCAGATGGGCCGCCTGCTCGTTCATGCGCCGGCCCGCACAGGACGGGCACAACCGGCCCTTACAGGAGAACGGGACGACCCGCGGCCCACGACAGCCGTTACATTCGAGGCGTGCGAAGCCATGGCTGAGATCGCCACAGGGGATGATGGCGCGGCTCCTAATCTCCGATGGTCCCACGACACTCAAGCCCGAAGTGATGGCGAAACGGGTCAGCGCCGCGCTCGACCTTGCCGCAACACTTCGCGCGCGCAGCGACCTCGTCGCGCTGGTGGTGGAAGCGCAGGCTATCGAGCCTATCGAGGAACTCGCGTTGATGGCTTCGGGGAGCGTGCGGAAGGTGCCGCTAGCTGAGGCCGTCGCGCGCCTACCGACGCGGTCGCTGCACTGGGGCGCGAACTCGCCGCGCGGCAGATCATCATCTTTACGCCAGCTGGTGCAAGCCTTCGAGGCGGTTGGTCAGGCGCTCGAGCCCGCCGCCCGGCCACGACTTCCTGAGTTCGCCGTCGACCCAGATCAGGTTGAACGGCAGATCGTGGACGTCCTTGAGCCACGCGCCGTGCTCGCGCTTGAAGTCGGTGAGGCCGCGCTGGTCGAGCAACATCTTGCCGAAGCGAACCTTGCCCGCGTAGCCCGCGTCGCCGAGGTAGCCCTTGATCTCATCGGTCCAGGTCGCGCAGGCGCCGCAATCCGACTTGCCGAGCATCAAGTAGGCGATGCCGTCGCCCACGAACTCGCGCCAGTTGGTTCCGTCGATCACCTGCAGCTCGGTTGTCTGAAGCTCGGTCGTCATCTCAGTCTCCTCTGTGTCATGCGCGCGGTCGTCGACCGTCGCGCCCGCCGCAACAGAAACACGAAACCCCGGGACAGCAAGGCCGGCCCGGGGTTCCGTGAGCGCGCGGCGTTGCGGCCGCCCACCCCTATTTTACGAAGGCGTCGCCCTTCTGCCAGTCGGCGCCGCAGAGGCCGCCCGACATCAGCGCCTGCACGGTGCGCAGGGTCTCCTTCGGGCTGCGGCCAGCGCCGGTGTCGTTGACGGCGACCGAACGCACGATACCGCTCCCGTCGACGACGACCGTGGCGCGGTAGGCGATACCCTCGTCCTCCTTGAGGACGTCGAAGGCCTTGGAGATCGCGTGGTTGGTGTCGGCGATCACCGGGTGGGTGATCTCCTGCGGGAACGTCGCGCGGTCCGCAAACCAGGCACTGTGGCTGAAGAAGCTATCGGTCGAGGCGCCGATGACCGCGACGCCTTCGTCCTTGAACTCGGACTTCAGCTCCTCGAAGCCCTTGATCTCGGTCGGGCAGACGAAGGTGAAGTCGAGCGGGTACCAATAGAGGACGTGCCACTTGCCGGCGAAGTCCTTGCTCGAGACCGTGACTTCCTTGCCCTTGCTGTACGCCTTGGCCGTCCACTCGGGGGCCTTCTTGCCGATCAAGCTCATGTTCGTCTCCGTCCGTGTGTAGCCCTGGCAGCCAATGCCGAGGCGGGGCTTGCATAGGCACGATGGCGCAGCGGGTCAAGCCAGCAACCCCAAGGTCGCGCCTACGGCAGCGCGTCCAGCGCGAAGACCTGCCACTCGTCGTTCGCGCTGCAGGTCGCGCTCGGCTCGTGCGCGAAGCTCGCGACCACCAGGCCGTGCTCGCGGTCGCTGTAAAGTGCGGCGAGCGTCGTCGGCGTCGCGCAGCCGCGGTCTAGGAGGGATCGCGGATAGTGCCCGACGACGAAGCCGGGCAGCGTCACGGCGAGCTGATCGCCGCTGACGACCACTGTCGTGCCACCCTCGGCTGGCGTCGGCTCGCGCAAGAGCGACCGCATGTTCGCCTTGGCGAGCACGCGTTGTGCGGCCGTCGCGCGAGCGCCGATGCGCCGTCGCAGCGTGGCGTTGCGTTCCTGGTCGGCGGGTGTCGCGGGGTCGTGCGCTTCGCCCTTTTCGATGAGCGGCTTTTCGAGGAGCACCGAGCCATCGATGCGGGTCACGCGCACCGCCAGCGGACCTGCGACCCGGTCACCGACGACGAGCGCGATGTGCATGCCGTCGCCACTGACGCCCGGAAAGCCGCGCAAGCTGAGGAAGCCTTCGCGCGCGTCGGCCACCGCCGCGACCGCGGTCGGCTCCGCGATGGCGGTCGCTGCGGCGATATCAGCGGCCGCATTGCTCGCGTCGCTCGTGTGGTCGCCACCCGCTTTCGCCGCATCGACCGCTTTCGCCACATCGACCTCGTCGACCGCGTCGGCGTCGGGGGCAGCAGCCGTCGCTTCCGGCGGCGTGCTGGCCGCATCGAATGCGTTGCTCGCGTTGCTTGCGTCCGCATCAGAGGCTGTCGCGGAGGTGGTCGTAGCGAGCCGCGGGCTCGATTTCGACGAGCACGCCGACAGCATGATTAGCATTAGCACAGAGAAACCAGCGGAGCGATTCACGCAGCAATTCATTGCTTGGCGAGGGTGCCCCAAGCCGGCTCATCCTGCATCCTGTATCGAGGATGTGTCCGCCGACGACCTCGCGCGTTGACGCGCGGGCGATGCACCAGGATGATGCGCCCATGCCCGAGTCCTCGCCGTCGACGCGACCTCAGGTCGCACACGCGGCCCTATTGCTCGGTCGCAAGACCGCGGCCGCGACGTTCATCGTCGGGGTGCTCGCGAGCATCGCGTTCTTCGCGGTGCTGCAGCGCTCGGCCGCGGCCGATGCCGAACGGGCGATGGAAGAGCGCGCGCGGCAGATCACGCGCGCGATCGAGGCGAAGGTCGCGCTACCGCTCCAGGCGCTCGAAGCGATCGTCGCGCTGCGGCGCGTGTTGCCGCCGGACAGGAAGCAGTTCCAGGTCTTTGCGAGCGCTCTGCTGGCGCGCCACCCGGGCGTCGCGGCGCTCGAGTACGCGGAGGTCGTGACCCATGAGCAGCGTCCGCTGATCGAGGCGCGCATCTCGGCCGACGTGGGTCGGCCGGTGACGGTGCGCGAGCCAGACGCTTCGGGTCGTATGGCGACGTCGCCGGCGCGCGACCACTATACCGTTCTCACCGCGCTCGAGCCCTGGAACGCGGAGGTCGTCGGGCTCGACCTCGGCTTCGAGCCCGTGCGGCGCGCTTCCCTCGCCCTGGCGGCGGAAGCCGGCGAGCGATGGTGCTCGAGTCGGGTCCGGTTGGTCGAGGATCCACCCGACGTCTACTCGGTCGCCGTCTACGAGCCCGAGTACGTCGGCGACCGCCCGCCGACCGATGCGATCGAGCGACGACGAGCCGTGCGCGGTTTCGCCATCGCGCTCTTCCGGCTCGAGCCGCTGATGAAGCAGGCGCTGATCGGCTTGGACACCGAGGGCATCGACGTGACGGTGCTCGACAAGACCGAGCTCGATCGCGCACGCGCCGCAGGGGTCGAGGGGGAGGGCGAGGCGCTACTCTATCGGGCGCGTCCGATCCGGACGGCGGGCAAGGACGACGTACCGCGGGTCGCGCGTGAGCTGACGTTCGCGGGCCGCACCTGGGAGGTCGACATCGCAGGTGCGATCGAGCCGGCCGCGGGTACCGCCTGGGTTGCGTTGGCGCTCGGCCTCGGTCTGTCGTTGTTCGCCGCGGTGGCGCTCGGCGCGCTCGCGGAGTCACGCCGTTTCCGTCGTGAGATCAGGACCATACGGCGGCTCGGTCAGTACGAGGTGATCCGCCTCATCGCGGTCGGCGGCATGGGTCGCGTGTACGAAGCGCGCCACGCGCTCTTGAAGCGGCGCACCGCTCTGAAGGTCGTGTCGGGCGACTTCGCGAGCGAAGACACGCTCACCCGATTCGAGCGCGAGGTGCGCGCGACGAGCCTGCTCACCCACCCGAACACGGTCGTCGTGTACGACTTTGGACGCAGTCATCACGGCCACTTCTATTACGCGATGGAGTTCTTCGACGGACCGAGCTTCGACGAACTCGTGAAGCTCGAGGGGCGGCTCTCACGAGAGCGCGTGAAGCACCTCTTGACCCAGGTCGCCGGCGCGCTCGCCGAGGCGCACGGCCAGGGGCTCGTGCATCGTGACGTCAAGCCCGCAAACCTGATGGCGACCATGCGCGGCGGACGCTATGACGTCGCGAAGGTGCTCGACTTCGGCCTCGTGCGCGACGTGCACGCCAAGGAGCCCCGCCTCACCTCGACGGGCTCGGTCTCGGGCACGCCTGGCTTCCTGCCGCCCGAGGTGTTCGGCAGTCCAGCCTCGGTCGGCCCGCCGGTCGACGTCTATGCGGTCGGCTGTGTCGCCTACATGCTGCTCACCGGGCACGAGGTCTTCGAGAGTCCCAACGCCGCCGAGATCGTCGGGGCCCACCTCGCCGTGACACCCACCGCACCGTCGCTCAGCTACGGGGTCGACCCGCGCTTCGATGCCCTCATCCTGCGCTGCCTCGAGAAGGACCCGCGCGATCGATTCGCCAACGGAGCCGAGCTGTTGGCGGCGCTCGAGGCGTTACCGATCGAGGCCTGGTCGCAGGCCGCCGCCGAGGCATCGTGGCGCCGCTGGGAGGTCGTGCGCGCGACCCGGGCACCCGACAAGGCACCCGACTACGCGCCCGACATCAGCCACATCGACGTCGCGTTCGGCCCGGCGCGCGTCGACGACTCACGCGCCTACCTGCCGACCCAGGCCGGCTCGCGACCGGTCCGAAGCTAATCTCGGATGCGCAGGTAGACGGCCTTGAGGTAGGCGAGCTCGGGGCAGGCGAGGGGCCAAGGGTGGTCGGGTGGCTGGCCGCCGATGGCGAGCACGTCGGCCCGGCGCTTGGCGCCCGAGACGCCTTCCTCGATGGCGCCGATGAGCTCGGTCAGCGTGACGTGGGCCGAGCAGCTCGCGACCAACAAGATCCCGTTGCCGCTCGTCACGCGGGCGCCGAGACCGGCCAGGCGCTGATAGGCCGCGAGCGCTTGGGGCAACGACTTGCGGTTGGGTGCGAAGGCGGGCGGATCGAGCACGACCAGGTCGTAGCTCGCCGGCGTCGCTGCCTCGAGGAAGGCGAAGGCGTCGGTCGCGACGCCGCGATGAAGCGTCGGGTCGAGGCCGTTGGCGGCCCAGCAGCGGTCGGCTTCAGCGATGGCCGGCGCGGCCAGGTCGACCGTCGTGACGTGGCTCGCGCCACCCTTGCCGGCGTGGATCGAGAAGCCGCCGTTGTAGCCGAAGACGTTGAGCACGCGCCGACCCGAGGACATCGTACCGACGCGCAGGCGATGCTCGCGTTGGTCCAGGAAGTAGCCGGTCTTCTGGCCGTGCACGACGTCGACGTAGAGGGTCGCGGGACCCTCGCGGAAGGCGGTCAGGCCAGGTGCCGACCCGATCAGGGCGTGACCTTCGGCGCCACCGCGCGAGCGCACGCGACCGTAGATACTTGCTACACCAAGCATCTCGGCGAGCTCGCTGGCGAGCGCCGAGACGTCCCAGAACGCCTCGGCCACCGGCCCGTCGGTCTTGATGACGAGCACGTCGGCGTAGCGGTCGACGACCAGGCCTGGCAGCCCGTCGCCCTCGCCGTTGACGACGCGATAGCCGGTGACCTGGCCGTCGCCGCCTTCGCCGAACAGGCTCTTGCGCAGGCTCACGGCGGCCGCGAGACGTGCGCGGATGACGACGTCGACCGACCCTCTCGGGTCGGTCGTCAGCATCCGGATTGCCAGTGGACCCTCCGGGTCTGCGTAGCCCTGGCCGACCACGCGTTGGTCGCGCTCGACCGAGACGATGGTGCCGGCGCTGATGCCAGCAGGCAGCCGCACGGCGTCGGCGAAGATCCACGGATGGCCACGCTTGAGATCGCGGCGCAGGTCGCGCGTGAGCACCGCGACCTGACGGCGGGCGGGGCGCGCAGCGGCGTTGACGAAGCTGCGGCGGTCGTTCGTGCTGGCGTCGCTCATGGAGCGTTGGGCGCCTTCTTCGGCAGGTCGAACAAGCGGTGGTCAGCGTAGGTGCAGCGGTCCTCGACGACATCGAAGCCCGCCTTGGAGAGCGTGTCGCTGAACGCGCGATGCACGATCCCGAGCTGCAGCCAGATGACCCGCGGATGACCCTTCGCGTCGGGACCGAGCGCCAGGATCTCGCCCAGGTGCCCGGGCAGGGCGGACGCCGTGCGGAAGATGTCGACCATGTCGCACGGGGCGACGAGCTCGCCGAGGCTCGCGACGACCGTCTCGCCGAAGAGCGTCGTGCCGGCGAGGCTCGGGTTCACCGGCAAGATGCGATAGCCCATCCGGTGGAGGTAGGCCGGCACGTAGCAGGCGGGCCGATGCGGCTCGTTGTGGGCGCCGAGGACTGCGATGGTCTCGGCGCGCGCGAGTCGCTCACGAACGTCGTCGAGTCGGATCACGAGCATGAGGCATCCGGAGCGGTCGGCCACAATGGCAGGTGCTGACCTGGGCAGCCCATGCGCACGAGCGGGTCTTCGAAGTCGGGCGGCAAGCGTGCCTGGATGACCAGCGGCTCGCCACTGACGGGGTGGGCGAAGGCTATCTCGAGCGCGTGCAGCGCCAGGCGCTGGAGTCCGAACTCGTTGGCGAAGAGGCGGTTGTGCTCGGACTTGCCGTAGCTCGTGTCGCCGATGATGGGGCACGACAGGTGCTTCAGGTGGCGACGGATCTGGTGGGTGCGGCCGGTCTCGGGTCGTGCCTCGACCAGCGAATAGCGGCGCCGGAAGATCCACAGGCGCGAGAAGCTCGTGACGGCGGGGCGCGGCTCGCCACGCTCGTCCTTGATGGGGGAGTCGACGCGCAGCGTGCCGGCGGGGATGCCACGCACCAGCGCGAGGTAACGCTTGGCCACGCGTTGCTGCATGAAGGCCTCGCCGAGCACGCTGGCAATCTCGGGCGACAGCGCGAAGACGAGCACCCCGCTGGTCGGCTGGTCGAGGCGATGGACCGGATAGACCCAGCGGCCGAGCTGGTCGCGCACGCGATCCAGTGCGTAATGGTCCGCCACCGCCCAGCCGCGATGCACCGCGAGGCCGGCGGGCTTCATCACCGCGCACAGCGCCTCGTCGCGAAAGAGTATGTCGAGCGGTCCGCGCACAGTGCCGACCATACATAGCGGGGCGGCCGCGGTCGCGCTGTTTCATCCGTGCGCGGTCGTGCACGATCGGCAACTCCGAGGTGGCGGGGAACCGCCGGATGGTTCACATTGCGAAGGTGAGAGCAGGCATATCTCCGAAGGACTTTGCTGAGGCCATCGGCGTGAGTGAGTCGTCGGTGAAGCGCTGGGTCGACCAGGGCACGTTGAAGGCTGCGCGCACTGCCGGCGGTCATCGACGCATCGCGCGCGACGAGGCCCTGCGCTTCATCCGTGAGCAACACGGGCAGCTCGTCCGGCCCGACAAGCTGGGGCTCGACCCGGGCGTGCTCGGCGTGTCGCGCACGGCGCCGCTGCAGCACGCGGCGGATCAGCTCCACAACTACCTCGTGACTGGGCGGGATGCCGAGACGCGTGGCGTGCTGACCGGCCTCTACTTGGCCGGCAATACGATCGCCGCGATCGCCGATGACGTGGTCCGGCCCGCCATGGAGCGGCTCGGCGGGCTCTGGAGGGAGGGCGAGCACGGCATCATGGTCGAGCATCGCGCGACCAACATTTGTCTGCGCGTGTTCGAAGAATTGCGCGGCATGCTCAATGAGAGCCACGCCACCTTGAAGCCGGGACAGTCCACGAATCGGCTCGCGATCGTCGCGGGTCCAGCCCATGACCCCTACTTCCTGCCGCCGACGCTGGCGGGTCTCACGCTCGTCGAAGTCGGCTGGCAGATCGTGAACCTCGGGCCCGACACGCCGTTGTCGGTGGTCGAGCTCGCGATGGTTGAGGTCGATGCGTGCCTCATCGCTTTGAGTGTGACCTCGTCGCCGCAGCCCAAGCTGCGTGCCGAGGTGCTGCACCTCATCGACACCGCGCTCGCCCAAGGGCGCTTCGTCGCCATCGGCGGTCAGACGTTCGCCAGCCTCGAGCTGGCGCCGCGCGCGAACCTGTTCGCGGGCAAGAGTCTAGAGTCTCTCGCGGTCTTCGCTCGCAAGCTCTGAGCCGGCCCTGCTCTCACGAGAGTGCCTGGGCGAAGTCGGCGATGAGATCGTCGGCTGCTTCGATGCCGCAGGCGACGCGCACGACACCGTCGTGGATGCCGATGGCGGCGCGTTCGGCGACGCTGAGCCCGAGGTGAGAGGTGGCCGCGGGGCGCGTCACGAGCGTCTCGGGTCCGCCCAGCGAAGGGGCGTGGATCGCTAACTGGAGGCGGCCGAGCAGCGACTCGGCGATGGCCGGCGCGACCTGGAACGAGAGCACGCCACCGTAGCCGGCGAAGGCGGCGCGCACGGCCGCGGGCACGAAGCGCTCGGGGTCGAGGCCGGGGTAGTGCACGCGCGTGACAGCGGGATGAGCGGCGAGGTAATTCGCGAGCGCGAGCGCGTTGGCGTTCTGCTGACGGACGCGCAGCGGCAGGGTCTTGAGGCCACGCTCGAGCAGGAAGCAGGCGTGCGGATCGAGGCTGCCACCGAGGTGGTTCTGCGTCGTGAGCACGCGCTGCACGAACTCGGCGCGGCCGGCTACGACACCGGCGATCACATCGGAGTGGCCGTTCAAGTACTTCGTCGCCGAGTGGACTTCGAGGTCGAAGCCGAGGGTCGCTGGGCGCAGGTTGATGGGGCTCGCGAAGGTCGCGTCGATGATCGCGAGCGCGCCGATCTCGTGGGCCAACGCGACGACCGCTGCGAGGTCGATGATCGTCGCGAGCGGGTTGGCGATCGCCTCGACGTAGAGGACTCGCGTGCCGGGTTGGATGGCGGCGCGCCAGCTCGCGACGTCGTCGCTCGGCGCGATGTCACAGCCGATCCCGAAGCGCGGCAGGTCGTGCGCGGCGAGCATCTGGGTGCCGCCGTAGAGACCACGTTGAAAGAAGATGCGCTCGCCCGGGGCGACCAGCGCGATGAGCGATGCGGAGATGGCGGCCATGCCGGAGGCGCACAGGAGCGCTGCTTCAGTGCCGGCGACGAGCGCCAGGCGACGCTGCAGGACGAGGTGGCCCGGGCCGTTCGACAGGCGCGTGTAGCGCACCGCATCGTAGCTCGGGTCGCGCGCGTCGCCGGTGCGATGGGTCGACGTCTGGAAGATCGGGGTGGCGACCGCGCCTTCGAATTCGACCCGGGCGCCGTGCACCGCGAGGGTCTCGATCGCCATCGGAGGATCGGCCGTGCCGGGGGCGCTGGGTGCGGACATCGATCTGCTCCTGTGATAGGTCGAGCCGATGTTGTGGCCGTTCGTCCTGCTCACGATCATCGCGCTCGCCATCGTGCTCTACACCGAGTACCGCGAGTCGGCCACCACGACGAATGCCGCGCCGCCGCAGGGCCAGCCTCGCTTCGACCGGCGCCTGTTGCTGGCTGGCGCCATCGCGAAGACGGTCGCGTCGCTGGGCTTCGTCGCCGCCGCGGTGAGCCTCGGCGCGTTCGACACGTTCTTCGGACAGACGCTGTTCATCGCGCTGATGTGGTCGCTGCTCGGCGACATATTGTTGGTGTTCAAAGGATCTCGGGTCGCGTTCACGTTCGGCATCGCCGCGTTCCTGATGGCGCACCTCGGCTACGTGATGTTGTTCCGCCTGCGCGGGGTCGACACGACCGCATTCCTGCTGGCGCTCGCGGGCTTCGCCGGGGTCGCGTTCTTCATCTGGCGCTGGCTTGCGCCGCATGTCCGCGGCGGCATGCGCATCGCGGTGGGCGCGTACATCGCGGTCATCACGCTGATGGTCGCGTGCGCGGTCGGCACGACGGTCGCGCTGCCTGCGTTGCTGCCGTTGCTCGCGGCTATGCTCTTCTGGCTGTCGGACCTGACCGTCGCGCGCCAGCGCTTCGTGCGCAAGTCGTTCTGGAATCGTGCCGTTGGGCTGCCGCTGTACTTCGCGGCGCAGTACCTGTTCGTCGCGTTGCTGCCGTGAGTCGAGCGCGCCGTCAGCGCGACGGGATCCAGACCAGCCCGAAGAAGCCAAGCCGCACGCCCTTCGGGCTCAGCTTGATGTCGCGCAGCTCGCACGACGCGAGCCTGTCGAGCGCCGAAAACTCGATGTCGGCCATGTCGCGCTGCGCGAGGTCGACGAACTTCGCGCGCGTCGCCTGCAGCTCGCGATAGCGCTCCATCCGTAGCTTGGCGCGATCGTTGGCGCGGCGTAGTGCATCGGCGTCACCGCGCTCGCGCAGGAACGCGAGCTCGTTCATGTCCATCGCGAGCAGCGCTTTCATCTCGGCGAGCTGCTTGTCGAACATCGCGGACTGCTGATCGCGCGAGTTGCCGGCCTTGCCGAGCGCGCCATCGGCGGCCTGCCCGAGCAGCTTCGCGAGACGCGAACGGAACGCCTCGAGCGCCTCGCCGGGCTCGCCGATGCGCATCAGCGGCGCGCAGACAGGCACCGTGATGTGCTGCGTGCCGACCACCTGACGCACGAACAGATCCTTGGCGCGCTCGCGATCGGCGGGCGACTGCAGCCAGCTCGGAAGTGCCGTCGGGACGCCGCTGCCCGGCGCCGATTCGGTCAGGTCGGAAGCGCGCAACGCGCCGTCGACCACACGCCAGTTGATAGCGCCCGGTGTCTCCGAAAGCGGCCACGCGAGGCGCGCGACGGTGCCGGTCGTGAGCTCTCCCCATTGATCGATCTGGTAGCTGATCTTGGCGTCCCCGAAGAGCGCCGGCCGCAACGTCAGAGGACCCTGCGCATAGATCTGGTCGATGCCCAGCGCCTGCCGCACCTCCGCTCGCAGCAACAGCTGCGACGGCAGGTAGCGTGTCTCGAGGCCGCGCACGCCCGCTGGCACACCGAAGTCAGCAGGACCTGTGTCGCGGGTCGCGCTGGTGCTACCGAATCCCGAGTCGCGACGGGGCTCTACGGATGGTCCCGGTCGCGGCGCGGGCTGCGGAGCCCGGCCCGAAGAAGTCTCGACCACCTCGCCGACGACCTCACTGTTGGGTGCCTTCGGTGCCGCGCGGGCGGGACCGCTGTAGCGCACGTTTAGCCCCGCGACCTCGGGGACATTGTAGAAGTCGAGCTCGCGCAGCTTGCCGATCTCCTGCCGGGTCAGCGGCCCGCGCAGATACGACATGCAGAAGCGCGTCTTGAACGTGCGCTGGCGACCGTCGTGCGCGTTCTGCAGCAGGAACTGACGCCCTTCGAGCGCCGAGATCTTGCGCGACACGTCCGAGCGCGACACCTCGACCTGGGCGGTCTGCGCGCCCATCAGGCCATCGAGGATACGCTCCTTGTCCTGGTCGGTCTGCAGCTTGCCGATCATCCAGGTGCCCGCGTTGGTCAGCGCCTTGTAGTCGATGTCGACCGGGTTCTGCGTCGCGAGCAGCACGCCCACGCCGTAGGCGCGCGCCTGCTTCAAGAGAGTCAAGAGCGGGCGCTTCGACGGCGGGTTGAGCGGGTGTGGCGGCAGGTAGCCGAAGACCTCGTCCATGTAGATTATCGCGCGCAGCTCACCCGTGCCGGGCTGTGCGCGCATCCACGCGATGACCCGGTCCAGCAGCAGCGCGACGAACGACATGCGCTCGCTATCGTCGAGGTGGGCTATCGAGAAGATCGACGTGCGCGAGGGACCACCCGGGTCTTTGCGCAAGAGCCGATCGACATCGAGCGGCACACCGGTGAGCCACGCTTGGAACGAGGGGCTCGCGATGAGCCCGTTCAACTGCATCGCGAAGTCGCGCCGCTTCTTCGGCGGAAAGAACTCGTCGAGCTCGAAGACGCCGAGCCTCGAAAACGGCGGCGCCGAGACGAGCTGCACGAGCTTTGGCAGGTCGAGCGTCTCGCCGCGCGACCAGCTCTCGGACATGATGTTCGCGAGCAGGATGAACTCCTTGCTCTGCAAGGGATCTGCGTCGATCTTCACGAGCGACAGGAGCGCCCCGACGATGCCGCCTACCAGCTCGCTCTTGTCCTCTTCGGGGAGGACCGCGTAGCCCGGCGGCGGCTCGAAGCGATCGAGCAGCGACACGGGGATGCCCGAGGTCGAGCCCGGCGTGTAGATCGTCAGGTTCGCCGCCTGGCGCATGGCCCCGATCTCCGCCTCGCCGAGGCCATCCTTCGCGAGCCCGTTGCGCCACACGTTGGCCTGTTGTTCCGCCACGTCGAGCGGCGAACGACCGTCGAGGTTCGCGAGGTCGAGCCAGTTCGCGAAGTACTTTGGCGACAGATCCGGCCACGCCAGCGCGAGGTTCGCGAGATCGCCCTTGGGGTCGATCGCGATGATCGGGATGCGCGCGCGCTGCGCCTCTTCGAGCACGCCCAGCGCGAGGCCGGTCTTGCCACTGCCGGTCATGCCGAAGATGAGGCCATGCGTCGTCAGGTGCTTGGCCTGATAGTCAACCTTCGCACCCGCAGGCGCGTCGGTCTCAGTTCCGAGGAAGAATCCCATCGCCCTTCTCCGCCCGGGGTTTCCGGCTCTATGCTGTTGTCTTCACCGGTGGCATCACAATGTCGGTGAGCTTCTCGCCGCGCGCCAATCCGAAGTAGCTCGGCGTCGCGACCTGACGCCCGCCGAGCGCCAGGTACATGCGCCCAAGCAGCACGTCGTCGTCGACCGAGACCACCCAGTCGCGCACTACCGCGAGCGGATCCCAGGGGCGATTGCCACCGCGTCCGTAGTCGATCATGAACGCGTTGGGGTACGCGTCCGAGAGCGGTCCGACCGGCTCGTCGATGACCTCGTAGTGGCCGTAGGTCACGGCCTTGCCGCGAAAGAGCGCCGGCGTCCACGCGTCGACACCCTGGCGCATGCGCACGTTCCAACCGCGCACGCGACCCGTTGCTGGGTCACGCACGAAGGTCTTCCCGAAGCGCCCGAACAGCTTGAACAGGGGGGCCGCCATCGCCAGCGAATAGCCGTGCCAGAGGTCGTCCCCGAGGGTGTCGACATCCAGCGGCAGGCCGCTGCGCAACATGGCCTCCAACTCGGATGCCGGCAACGTGGCCAGCTCGGCGAAGCGTTCACCCAAGGTTCAGCTCTCCTCGATCGTGATCGACAACACCTTCACAGGCGTCAGCGGACGGTCATTCGGGTCGGTCGGGGTCGTCTCGATCTTCTGAACGACGTCGGTGCCGTGGATGACCTTGCCGAACACCGGGTGCTTGGACTGGCCGGGGCTGAAGTAGTCGAGGTTCGCGTTGTGCACGGTGTTGATGAAGAACTGGCTCGATCCCGACTTCGGACCGGCGTTCGCCATCGACAGCGTGAACGGCTCGTTCGAGAGCTTCACGTTGGCGGGATGCTCGTCGGCGATGGCGCCGTGTGGCGAGTCGCCCATGCCGGCGCGGCGGTCCTTCGGATCCTTCGAGAAGGGGCAGCCGAACTGCACCATGAACTTGCGGATCACGCGATGGAAGTGGAGGCCGTCATAGAACCCCTCCTTCGCGAGGCGCACGAAGTTGTTGCCGGTGATCGGCATCTTGTCGACGAAGATCTCCGCCGAGAAGGCACCGAGGGACGTATCGAAATGGGCGATCGGGTTGGGCATGCGCCACTCCTAATTCATAGCTACCAGCTTGCCGCGGCATCGCCTGCTCGCTGGAGAAAAGCCCATGATGCCTATCCCCCGCGAGCCTCGCGGTCAACCCGACCCGTCAACACCGTCAACACAGGCGAGCTAGTCGGTCTCGCATTCGGGGCCGCTCGCGACGAATGGCCATACGCCGACGTGTCCGTCCCAACGCTCGCCTTCGAGAGTCCAGGGCCCGACGTGGCCGGGCTTGTCGGTCGCCTTCGAGAGCGCCGCCAGGAAGGTCGAGCGAGGCCACGCCTCGGCCCCGAAGCGCTTGAGGTGGTCGGTCTCCTGCTGGCAGTCGACAAGCTCCACACCCCAGACCGCGAGCTGGCGCACGAACGTCGCGAAGGCGACCTTCGAGGCATCGGGTCGCAAAGCGAACATCGACTCGCCGAAAAACACCTGGCCGATTGCCAGCCCATAGAGGCCGCCGACCAGCTCGCCGCCCTGCCAGGCCTCGACCGAGTGCGCCTTGCCCAGCGCATGCAGCTCGTTGACGCCCTCCATATAGCGGCGCGTTATCCACGAGCCGCGCTGCCCAGGTCGCTTGACCAGCGAGCACTGGCGCACCACCTCGGCGAACGCCGTGTCGACGCGCACCTCGTAGTCGCCACGGCGCACCAGCTTGGCGAGGCTGCGCGGCATGTGCAGCTTCTTCGGTTCGAGCACCATGCGCGGGTCGGGCGAAAACCACACGGGCTCGCCGGAGTAGACCATCCACGGGAAGATCCCCTGCGCGTAGGCCGCGAGCAGTCGCTCAGGCCGGAAGTCGCCGCCTATCGCAAGGAGCCCATCTGGCCCGGCCAGGTGAGGCGATGGAAAGTCGAGCGATCCTGGCACGAGCCTGTAGAACGGCATCGCGGTCACGTTAGCAGCTCCGCGCCCGTCGCGCCAAGCAGGTCCTGCGTCGCCGTCAGTACGGCAGGCACTTGCGCGTGCGCGCCTCGACCTCGCTCTTGGATTCCCACTTCTTTTCGCCGTGATCCCAACAGGTTCCCAGTGCGAACACGCCGCCCTCGGCAAACGACAGCTGGCGTCCGTGGAGCTGTCCGTCTTCGTAGCGGGTCGCGTCTTTGAAGACGCCGTTGCCGTGCCATGACTCCCAGACACCCGTCTTCTTGCCATCGACGTAAGTGCCCTGGCTGGTGAGCTGGCCCTTCTCGTCCCAGAACTGGGCCCAACCGTGGGGCCGCCCGGACTCGTAGACCATGAGGCGCGCGCGTTGCCCGTTGGGGTGCCAGTGGGTGAAGCGGCCCTCGGGCTTGCCGTCGCGATGGTTGGTCTGCAGCTGCGGTTTGCCGTCGGCGTAGTAGGTCTGCACCGGTCCGTTCTCGACTCCGTCGACGAACGTGCTCTCCGCTTCGAGCCAGCCGTTGACCCACCAGATCCGCATGATCCCGTGGCGCGTGCCATTGGACTTCTCGCACCAGCCGACGCGGCCCGGAGTCTCGCCGTTGGCCATCGTGTAGCGCGCCAGGTCGACCTCTTCGTGCCAGCTCGTGTCCGGCTCGCACGCGGGCGGCTGCTCTTTGCGCGACACCGCGCTGACCATGTAGACAAGCCCGCCGCTGCCGGCGAGCCCCGTCACGATGGTCATCATCAAGCAAGCCCGACCGAGCTGCATCGTCGACCTCCGGGGGCATCGTAGCATTGCCCCGGTCCGCCTGTCCTCCTATAGTCCCGAGTCCGCCAACTTGGAGAGCCTACGTGCACAGGCAACACTACCGCGTGCTCACTGCGTTCATCGTGCTCGCCTGGTCCGGCGGCTGCGGCGAGGACAAGGTCGGCACGACCGAGATCGGGCCCAACACCTCGGTCAGCGCGGTCTGCGCGCCTGACCAGTGCGAGATCGCCGGCGTCTGCCGCGACCATCTCGAGATCAATCCAGCCAACTCGTGCGAGGCGTGCGTTGTGCCGATCTCGCGCTCGCGCTTCTCACCCTGGGCGGCGGGCGCGTGCGACGACGGCAACGCCTGCACGACCAGCGACATCTGCGAGCTCGGCCGCTGCGTCGGCGACCCGGTGCCTTGCGACGACGGCGACCCGTGCAGCTTGGACCGCTGCGACCCGAAGACCGGCCAGTGCGTCGCCGATCCCGACGTCGCCAAGTGCGGCATCGATCCGTGCGGGGCCGCACCCGCGACGCTCGAGGGCGAGGCCACTGGCCTCGACTGCGACGACGACGACCCCTGCACGACAGACCGCTGCGAGCCGTGGCTCGGCTGCGTGCACGACCCTGCGGACGCCGAGACGCCGATCCCATGCGATGACGCCGATCCTTGCACCTCAAACGATCTCTGCGGCGACGGTGACTGCGCTGGCACGGTCGCTATCGACTGCAACGACGGCGACCTCTGCACGATCGATGTGTGCGAGCCGGTCGTGGCTGACGGCGTCGCGCCGGGCAGCGAAGGCGGCTGCCGACATCGGCCGATCGGCAACCTGTGTGAGGACGACAACCCCTGCACCGACGAGCGCTGCGACCCCGAGAAGGGCTGCGTCTATCCGTTCAATAGCGACCCCTGCGACGACCACAACGCGTGCACCGCGATCGACACGTGCACTCGCGGCGCGTGCCTCGGCACGACCGTCAGCCCCGACGATCGCAACCCATGCACCGACGACGCCTGTGACCCCAAGCTCGGCATCGTGAACGTGCCCAATCGGCTGCCGTGCAGCGACGGCGACGCGTGCACCGTCGACGATGTGTGCGCCGACGCCGCGTGCGTGCCCGGCAAAGACCCGCTCGTCTGCGACGACGAGAACTTCTGCAGCGACGACCGCTGCGACCCGATCCGCGGCTGCGTCTTCGACAACCACGCACGAGCTTGCGACGACGACAGCTTCTGCACCGATGGCGACATCTGCGCGGGCGGCGCGTGCATCGGCAACACCGTGAACTGCGACGACAACAACGCGTGCACGACCGACGCGTGCGCGCCCGCGGTCGGCTGCTCGAACACGCTGATCATCTCCGGACCGTGCCGCCCGAACATCGTCGTCACCTACCCGCCGCGCGGCGCCACGCTGACCGAGGGCGCGCTGCAGACGCTGACCGTGACCGGGACCGTGACGAGTGGTGCCGGGCCTATCACCAGCTTGCGCATCAACAACGGGCTGACCGCGGTCGCGGCCGACGGCAGCTTCTCGCGCGCCATCACGCCGACGCATGGCGGCAACATCCTCGTCATCACCGCCGCCGACAGCTTCGGCTCGAACCGCAACGTCGTGCAGTCGTTCCTCTGGTCGCGCGCCTATCGCCATCCCACGACCGCGAAGACCGGCATCGTCACCGATGGGGTTGGCGTGTGGCTCGACAAGGTCGCGATCGACGACGGCTCGCGCACTTCACCACCCAACGACCTCGCCTCGATCCTGCAGATCGCGCTGCGCGCCTTTGACATCGCGGCGCTCATCCCGCGCCCCGCCGCGAACAACCTGAACGCCGGCAGCGTAGTCGGGATCTACGACATCTTCGTCAACAACCTGACCTACTCGCCGCCCACCGCCCAGCTCTGGCCGCAGGCCGGCGGCATCCACATGCGTGGCCGAATCAGTAATGGTCGCGCCGACATCCGCGCCACCAAGCAGTGCTCGGCCGGCTTCTTCGACTGCTGGGGCCCGGGCAGCATCACCGGCACCATGACGTTCTCGTCGATCGTCATCGATGTCGACCTCGACCTGTCGGTCGTCGCCAACGACATCCGCGTCACCGTGCGCAGCTCGTCAGTCGTCATCAATAACGTCGTCATCAATATCGACGGCGCGTTCGGGTGGCTCGTCGAGTTCATCATCGGCTTCTTCCAGGACGACCTGGTCGCTACGATCGAGAGCCAGTTCAACGCTCAGCTCGCACCGGTCATCGGCCCGCTGGTGCGCGACGGCTTGCGCGAGCTCGCGTTCCAGGTCGCCCTCGACGTCCCCAAGGTGCAGGGCGGTGGCAATATCCCCGTCGACCTGGTCACCGACTGGCGCAGCGTCACGTGCGACCCGGAAGGCTGTCGCATCGTCCTGCGCGGCGGCGCCTACAGCGACGCGAAGGTCACGCCGTACACGAACTCGGGCGTGCCCAATCGCGACGCGTGCGGCAACGGGACCCAGGGCCTGACGATCCCGATGGCGAAGATCCTCGAGCTGTCGCTACCCGACGACACGCTCAACCAGTTGTTGTTCTCGCTCTGGCGCGGCGGCCTGCTCGAGTTCCCGGTGCCGGCGGCGTGGCTCGCGGGCGTCAACCTCGCCCAGTACGGCATCACCAACCTGACGATGTCGCTGTCCGGCATGCTCGCGCCGACCGCCTCGGACTGCGCCGGCAGCGGCCTCGACGCGCACGTCGGCGATGTGAAGATCACCGCCAAGCTGAAGCTCTTCGGGCAGAACGTGGACGTCATCGTGTGGGCGTCAATAGTCGCGGGGCTGAACCTGTATCTCGATGGGCGCGCGATCGGGGTCCGCATGACCGGCATCGAGCGCGTCGAGACCGAGGTCCAGGTGCTGCAGTCGTCGCTCATCTCGCTCGAGCCGGTGATCGCCAGTCTCATCGAAGACCAGGTGCTCGCGGGCCTGGTCGGCGCGCTCGGCAACGGTGACCTCGGCAGCTTCCCATTGCCCGACATCGATCTTTCCGGGGCAATCAGCGGGCTACCCGCGGGCACCGGCATCACCATCGTGCCTGAGACGATCACCCGCGCCGGCGGCAACACCATCGCCGGCGGGAGGCTCGACTGATGTTGCGTATGCTTGTCTTGTGGTGGCCGCTCGCGCTGCTGGGTTGTGGCGGCGACGATCCGGCGACTGGCAGCAGCGGCCCGCAGTCGACCTGCGCCGTCGACCTCGACTGCGACGACGGGCTCGCGTGCACGGTCGACACCTGCTTGCCGGTCGACGGCGGCAAGAACAGCAAGCGCTTCTGCAACTGGTTGGTGGCAGCCGGCCAGTGCCTGGTCGACGGTGTCTGTGCCGGCGACGGCGCCGCCCGCCCGGGCAATGCCTGCGAGCGCTGCGCCGCGGCGAGCCCGCTGGTCTGGGTTGCGGCCCCGAGCGGCATCACCTGCGACGACACGAACGTGTGCACGACCAACGACACGTGCTTGGATCGTGTCTGCGGTGGCGTGCCGATCGACTGCGGCGATGGCAACGCGTGCACACGCGATGGATGCGACATCGCGACGGGCTGCACGCACGACGCGCTCGACGGGTTCAGCTGCGACGACGGGGTGCGCTGCACGGTGGACGACCGTTGCCACGACAGCGCTTGTGGCGGCGTGGCGAACGCCTGCGACGACAACGACCCGTGCACGGTCGACGCCTGCGGCGAGCTCGCGGGCTGCACCCACGAAGCGCAACCGCGGCTCGCGTGCGACGACGGAGATGCTTGCACCTCAAACGATGTTTGCCAGGACGGCGTGTGTGGCTCGGGCCCAGCGACCAACTGCGACGACGACAACGCGTGCACCATCGATGTGTGCGACGCGCTCGCCGGCTGCGTGCAACTGCCAACCCAGTCGCCGTGCTGCATCGGCGAGACGTCGGTGTGCGACGACGGCAATGCCTGCACCGACGACGCCTGCGACCCGGAGACACTCGGGTGCACGCATGTGCCCAACCGTGCTCCATGCGAAGACGGCAACCCGTGCTCGAGCGACGACTTCTGCGCCGCTGGCGCCTGTGTCGGCGGTGGCGACCACGCGTGCGACGATGGCAACCCGTGCACCAGCGACAGCTGCAAGGCGTCGCTGGCCGAGCTGTGCCTGCACGCCGCGGTCGAAGGGGCCTGCGACGATGGTGTCGCGTGCACGACCGCAGATGTGTGCAGCGGCGGCCAGTGCATCGGCGACGCGAGCGCATGCGTGTGCGTGCCCGACCTGTCGAGCGATGGCGTGAAGCTCACCTCGATAGTGATCGGCTCCGACGGCGGCCTCGGCGAAGGCGTGGACGTCGATGGTGACGCCGCGACCTGTGCCCCCTCGGGCTGTAGCGGCGGGGTCGACAACACGCTGTCGATCCTCGCGGGCTTCGCGAATGATCCACTCGGGGATGCGGTGCGCTCGGGCCAGGTGTCGTTGGTCGTCGAGTTCGGGCCGCTCACGGCGTCGCCGATCGAGGTCGCGGTCTATCAGGCGAGCCTCGCAGCGACCAACCCACGCTGCGCCGTGCAGACCCAGACGTGCGACTGGCTCGTCGCCGAGTCGTTCCTCGACCCGACGAGCTGCGAGCCGGTCGCTCGCCTGACCGCGACGCTCACGGGCAAGCGCCTGGTGGGCGGTGGTCCGGGCACGCGCCTGCCGTTCTCGATCCCCTTCAATGGCGCCAACCTCGACATCGTCGTCGCGAACCTGCGGCTCGAGGTCGACCTCACCATCGTCGCGGGTCTGGTCACCGGGATGAGCGGTGTGCTCGGCGGCGCGGTGCCGAAGGCGACGTTGCTCGAGGGGCTCGAGGGGCTGCCCGACGATGCGCTGCCGGTCCCGAAGGCGGCGGCCGTGAGCCTGGTCGAGTCGCTGGTCGTCAACGACATCGACACCGATCAGGACGGCGCGAAGGATGCCGCATCGATCGGTATCAAGCTGCTCGCGATCGACGCGCGCCTGGTCGGCGTCGGGCCCTGAAGCAGGGTGCGAGGTCCGAGAGCGCATGTGGGAAAGTTACCTTTGTCACACTATCGTTGACCCAGGCTCGCGCGCTCTGCCACAACTCGGGTGGGGTCGAACCGATGCTACGGCAGCCGTAGGTGATACGGCGGCTGACAGCGAGCGAGAGGACGTGGTCGCAGAGCGGGTTGCAAAGGGACAGGCGGCACCAGCACCGACGAAGTCGGAAGGCGCCAACGACAAGCTCAACGGCTCCGGCAAGAAGGGAGAGCTTGCGGGCAAGACCTTCGCCGAGCAGGAAGCGATGCTAGCGCCAGCCGAGAATGGTCAGGCGGCCAAGGCCAACGGGCCCGTCACGACGCCGGCCTCGACCGAAGCCGTGCCGGAGGCGCCCGTTAGCGCGGCGGCCAGCACCGCGCCGCCGCTGGCAGCCGATGCGTTCGTGCTGTCGCGCGAGACGCGCTGGGCGACGTCGGCGTTCGTCGCCTGGTTCCAGCAGTCGGTGGCCCAGAAGTGCACCGAGTGGGGTGCCGGGATCGGCGATGCGAAGGTCTCGCTGGCGAACGATGGCGGCGCCGATGTCATCGCGATGACGTGGAGCTCGTCGTGGGGGCCGCGGCCGGTGACGCGTGAGTTCGACAGGCAGATGAACCCGATTGAGGCCAAGCTCGCGGTGCAGGGCGTGCACGCGCTGTCGGGTTGGGGCACGGTCGATGGCGCGGCCCAGGGCAAGCTCGACGCGCTCCTCGGAGGCGAGACCAACCTCGTGTCGGGCGCGGCGCGCGGCAGCCTGCGGCCGAAGTTCGGGCCGCTCAAGGCGAAGCCGGCGGAAGAGCAGAAGGCGACCCTCGAAGGGCTCATCGGCGCGCGCGATGCGGTGCCCTATCTGGCCGATGAAGAGGTCAAGACCGAGCCCGCGCACGTCACGCTGTCGAGCCCGAGCGAAGAGGCCAACTACGCGTTCCGCGGTGGCCCCGGCGACGCGTTGATCTACACCGCGAGCTTCGACGACGGGACCAGCATCAAGATCATCGCGCCCAAGGCGCCCGATGCAGGCATGCACTACCACACCGTCCAGGAGGCGGCCGAGGCTGCGTCGTACCTGCCGCACAAGTCGCGCATGACGATCAACACGGTGCTCTTGAACTCGAAGGTCAACCCGGACGACGCCCACTGGGCGGTGCAGTACAACACCCCGAATTTTCATTCGTATATGACCGCGGGCGCAGCCGGTGTCGTGACGATCTATCCGAACAACACGCCAGTGCCGGGTGCCAACGGCGTGCGCGGCTCGATGATCCACGAGACGGGTCACGCGTGGAGCTATCAGCAGTGGGGCCAGGACACGACCCAGGGCAAGTGGGCCGACTGGCGGACCGCGATGAACACCGATCGGATCTCGGTCTCGGGCTACGCTATGAACGACATCGCCGAGGACGTGGCCGAGACGGTGCGCGTCTATGGCGCGACCAAGGGCACGCCAAAGTACGATGAGTACAAAGCAATGGTCCCCAAGCGCCTGGAGATCCTCGAGACGGAGATGGCATGAAGCCGTATCTCACGGCACTCGCTGGCCTCGCCGCGAGCAACGCGACGGCCTGCGGCGCGCCCGTCACCAGTGAGGTCGAGACCGTCGCACCTGAGCAGGAGCCAAGCATGTCCGCTGCCACCTCACCGACCGGCGAGCCCCATCCCGGCGACATCGTGAACGACGACAAGGTCGATGGTCGTACGTGGACCGTCAAGGCCAGCGAGGTGCCGCCGACCATCGGCTGGGTGCAGGTCGGGGCCGAGTGGCAGGCGGTCGTGCGGATCGAGATCAGTGGCACGCCTGAGCGTCGCCGCATCACCAAGTTCGGGGTCGATGGCACGATGCTCGAGTCGACGGTGATGTCGCCGCCGCCTCAGCCACGCGCGCCCGATCCGATGCCGATGCCGACGCCCGAGTCGGAGTAGTCCGAGTTCAGCGCTTCAACAAAGCACGCTCGACCGTGCGCCACGAGATGACCTTGCGGATGGCAGCCGACATGGTCGCGAGCGACTTCGTGTTGGCGAGCGCGGCGGTGGTCGCGAGCTCGAGTCGGCGTGACGACAGCCCGACCGCTTCGGCCAGGTAGATCAACATGCGCGGGCTCGAGACGCGGTTGTAGACGAACTCGGCCGATCGGTTGGCCTCCTTGATGCCGTGCGCCTGGCGCTGATAGCTCGCGAGCCAGCCGAGCCAGTGGCCGTACTGGGTGTCGTTCCAGGCGAACGCGCCTTCGCGCGGTGTCGAGCCGTCCGTCGTCACATCGCTCCAACGCGCGGCGAACGCGTCGCTCAGCGGTGATTTCGGCGATAAGAGCTCGATTCGTTCGAGCAGATCCTGCGGCGTGTCGATCGACGCGAGCGCTGTGCGCGCCTGCTTCGCCAAGGCCAGCGTCGCGTGCAAGAGCGGCTCGATGAGGGCCCAGGGGATAACCGCCCGCACCGCCTGCGCCTCGGCCGACTCGCGCGCTGTCGTCTTCACCGCCGCATGTGCCGCCCGCAGCGCCTCGTCACCGACCCCGAGCTGCTCACCGAGCCACAGGAGATCGGGCGCATCGAGCTCGCTATCGTAGACCGTCGTCGCGAGCGCGTGCCCGAGCTGCGGCCGCTGACGCAGGTAGCGCAGGAGCGCGTCCTTCACGTCTGCTGCCGCGGGGAAGAAACCTTCGGTGAGGTGCGCGCGTGCGGGTAACGATCGCACGACTGCGATCAGGTCGATCGCTCGCAGCTTGCTTTCGGGCGTCTTGCCCGCGCCTAGCGTCACGTTAGCTTGCACGCCACAGGTCTAGCAGAGTTCCGCGAGCAGGCGAAGGCGTGGCGAGGCGAGAGCAACCAGAAAGGTCGCCGAACAGGCGAAGCCGCAGCCCGGCGAGGGCAACCACCTCGGCATCGGGGCAATGACAGCACGCTCGGCAACTGGCACCATCACGTCATGTTGACCCGCACGACGTCGCCTCTCCTGGTTCTCATGCCCGCGCTCATGCTGCTCGCGAGTAGCCAGCCCGCCAACGCCGACCTGGTACCGCCAAGCTCGCGCCGGCTCGCGCAGTACTTCAGCATCGCGAACGCGTCGGCGTTTCCCAACTACGTGTTCATGTCGTACCCGACGCATGAAGCACAGCCGCGCATCGTCGTGGACGCGACGCCGGTTGCGTTCGACAAGATCCTCGGTGCCAAGATCTATGCGGCGACGGCGGCGGGCTTCGACCGGACGAAGGTGCTCGCGATGAAGCCCGAGGCGCAGCGCATGTACTTTGGGTCCGACCGGGTGCGGGTGGTGCCGCTCGCCATCGCACAGGTGCCGCGCGTCGTTGCCAACTCAGAGCTGCAGTCGATCGAGGACGTCATCGTCATCGATTCGATCGACCCGGGCAGCATCGTCGCGCACTTCGACAAGGTCATCTACACGACCAGCGACGGCAAGAAGCACGAGCAGCCGTGGGCGGCTGACGGTCGACCCGCGTTCGGCGATCCGCCGGCGACCCCGGAGGTCCCCACGTCGCATCCCGAGGTGGTGCCGGCGCCGGCCGACCTGCCAGTCGCTGAGCTCCCGACGTCCGAGCCGCAGCGGCCCGCGAAGGCGACCGGTGGTTGTGCGGCCGCTGGCGACGGCGCGTTGCTGCTGGCCGCGTTGGTGGCGGGGCTGGCGCTGGTGTCGTCGCGGCGGCTGGCGCGGCGCTAGCCTTCAGACAATCGACGCCTGCGTCAGTCCATCGTGTCGTCGGCCATCGAGAGGCTGCCCCAGAAAATGCGCCCGGGTGCTCTCGCCCGCAGCGGCTTCGCTTGCCCGCGAATTTCCACGACACGCACGGGGCGCATCGCGGGAAGCATGCGGAACTGCGAGTAACCTGCAGAGGTTAAGAGTTGGCGCATAGCGACCGTTACTTCCATACAATCGCCCAACGAAGCTCGCAGCTACCAGGCTGGCGGTACCCTCGAGACGCATGACCCAATCGACCCGCGACCTGCCTGCAACCCCCGCCAAAGCGCCGACGGCTTCGGCCGAGGCCGCTCCGCAAGGGTGCGCTGCTCCGTGCGCTGAGGGCGCGCTGGTCGCTGGGTGTCGATAACCAGTCCATGCCGACGACCGAGACCTCCTTCGAAGAGGAGAGCACTCACATCAACCTCCAGCGCTTGCCGCTCGGGCTGACCGGGTTGGCGGTGATGCACCTGGTCCACATGCTCGCGTTCCTGCCGGCTGTGACCCACGACGGCAGCAAGTCCGATCGATGGTTCTTGGCGATCCTGGCGCACGCGGCGATGTTCCCGGTAGCGACCGTCGCCGCGCCGCTCGCGCGTCGCTCGCTCGCCCATCCGGCCCGCTGGCATGCGCACTTTCCGCTCGCGATGGCCGCGCTCTATCTTGCATTCAGCGCGCTCCTGACGGGCTTCGATCAGCTCGCGGCGCCGACGCCGATAGCGTTCGTCATCGGCAGCATCGGGCTCGCCATCTTCTTTCGCTGGCGCATGTGGCCGAGCTTCGTGTTCGTCGTGTGCGCGGGTCTCGCGGTTATGTTCGCCGAGCTCTGGCAGACCGATGCCGCGCTGCGTCGCTCGGTCCAGGTCAACTGCGTCTCGGCCGCGGCCATAGCTCTCCTCATCGCCCGCTCGAGCGCGGGCCTTCACCTGCCGGATGTCGCTGCCGACACCGCTTTGCTCGTGGCAGAGCGCGTGCGCGCGACGAGCGAGCACAGCGGCACGACGATCAGCGTCGGCGTAGCGACCGCCTTGCCGGGAGAGTCCGCCGAGCGTTGGCTCGCGCGCGCTGACCTCGCGATGTACGGCGCCAAGTCGGGCGGCCGCAACCGCGTGCTGAGCGCCTGAGTCGGCTCTCTCGCAAGGTCACTCGCAAGGTCACTCGCCAGGTCACTCGATCGACGACGTCTCGATCCAGAAGCCACCGCCATCAGGCGGCCGCATCGCGAGCGACTTCGGCAGCACGCTCGACCAGCCGCGCAGGTTGGCGACGACGTAGAACTCGGTGCCGGCTTCGACGACCCCGATCGCGGGCGCCTCGGTGCCAGGGTAGGGGCCCTGGATCGCGATGTCCTTCGTCGCGCGCTTCAAGGGCGGCGCCTCGTTGAGGCCGATCTGCGCGCCGACCAACGGCGGGATCACGTACGGGTCCATCAGCTCGCCCGGTCGCATCGCCTCGAGCCCGCGCATCCGCACCCAACCATCGATCACGAGGTCACTGCGCGAGCGCACGTGCAGATAGCCCGCGCGCTTGTCGCTGCCCCAGAAGAGCTGCGTCGCGCCCTCCATCATCTGAAGGGTGATGACAGGTCGCCCCTTCGGCGCATCGAGGAGCGCGATGTCGGTGACGCGCATGCGATAGCCGCGCGCCTTGCCGTAGTCATCGGGCGGCAGCCCGCTGTTGGCTGACACCGCGGGCGACAACGCAAACGACTCGCAGGGCGCCGTCACCGTGAGCACCTGGTTGTGCGTGCCTTGGATCGACCGCTCGACGCGCAGGCCGGCGGCCGTCGCAGCGATGAGCTTGACGCTCTGCTGGTTGGCGATCGCGAGGTTCGAGCCTACGACCGGCACGTCGCGGCTCGTGTAGATCGCGATGCTCGAGGCCGCGATGTAGCCGTCGAGCCTGAACGCGGGCGAGGCTATACCCGGCGTGCCGATGCTGGTTGTGATGCGGACGCGTCCGCTGCTCGGGTCGAAGGGGATTTCGCTTACCACCATCGGCACCAGCGTCCCGCTGAACGTCGCCAGCACGTTGCCGCCGGTCGCCGCGTCGAAGAGCTGCGTACCCTTGGGAATGGGCGCCGTGCCCGCGAGGCGACAGGTCGCCGCCGTCACGGTCGTCACCATCGGGGTAGGCTCGGCCGCATGTGCCACGGTCGCGCCGATGGCCGCCGCGCCGATGACGAAGGAGAGAGCTGCCAAAAATGTGCGTCGCATCGAAACCTCGCTTGCTACCTCGTTGATAGCACGAGCTCCCAGCTCACGGCACGGGTCAGAGCGAACACGAGCGGGAGCGCGGCACTACGACCGACGGCTGCGCTGTCCGACGGCCATGCCGCCGATGACGATCGACATCGCGAGCGAGCGCCTCGTCTTCGCTGGAGTCCTCCCCGATTTCGAGATTGCAAATACCGCGGCTGAATTCTAGCGTGGTGCAACAACGACCACGCCATCCTCCTTACGGCGCGACAAAACGGACCACCCTGGGTGAAGCTGTCGTCCACTTTCGGGACTGGCTCTGCTTAGGATACGCAGCGGTCGAGATGGCCCAACCGCAATGCATGGCTTCGCTGCGCCAGCTCTCCAGTCGTCGTGCAGCGTGGCACGACCGCTGCACAGCTGCGGCTCACGAGCCCGTGCAACTCGTTCGCGAAGCCATCGCGAAGCGAGGCCCACGCGCCGCCGAGGAGCCACCATGAACACGCTGTTTTCGTCCATCGCTTGCGCCGGGATCTTGAGCCTGGGTGCATGCGCCAGCACGTCCGTCTCGCCCGACCGGGTCGCCGCACCCAAGGCCCAGATCGCCGCAGCCCAAGAGGCGGGCGCCGATGAGAACCCGCAGGCCGCGCTGCACTTGAAGCTCGCCAATGATCAGTTCGAGCGGGCCAAGCGCCTGATGCGTGACGGCGATAACGAGCCGGCCGCGCGCATGCTCGACCGCGCCACCGTCGATGCCGAGCTGGCACTCGAGCTCTCGCGCCTCGACAACACGCGCAGCGACGCGACCGACGCGATGAAGAGCATCGAGACGCTGCGTCACGAGCACGGACTGATGAAGGCCGAGTGAACTCCACGCCCACCTGTTGAGCCACACACTCGCGTCCCGACACCGTCCGCGGCGCGCCCCATCGAGAGGAACCCATCATGTCACGCATTTCACGCACGCATACCTTGATTGCAGTCGTCTGCGCCGGCGGCCTGTTCGCCGGTTGCGCCTCGTCCGCTTCCGGCCAGCTCGTCGCCGCACGTAGCGCCTATCGCGACGCAGCCGAGGGCCCCGCCCGCGAGTCCGCCCCGGCCGAACTCAAGACCGCCGAGGAAGCGCTCGGCAAGGCCGAGGCCTCGTTCCGCGACGATGGTCGCAGCGGCAAGACCGACGACCTCGCCTACATCGCCGAGCGGCGCGCGAACATCGCCACCGCGATCGCCCAACGTCGCATCGCCGAAGGCGACAAGACCCGCTACGAGAAGGAGCGCGTCGTCGTCGGCGACGAGCTGCGCGAGGCCGCGGTGAACGAGCTCAAGGTGACCAAGGTCGAGCTCAGCAACGAAGAGGACCGTGCCGCTCGCGAGCGCGCCGCGCGCATCGAGGCGGAGAAGAAGACGGGTCAGGCGCAGGCCGAAACCGACAAGGCCAAGGCCGACGCAGCCGCCGAGCGCGCCAAGTCGGAAGACATGCGCAAGGCCCTGGCGCGCTGGGCCCAGCTCGCCGAGAACGAGCGTGGTCTCGTAATCACGTTGTCGTCGGGTGTCTTGTTCAAGACGGGTCGCTCCGAGGTGTTGCCGGCGGCCAGTTCGAAGCTGACCGAGGTCGCGGCCCTCTTGCGTTCGACCCCGACCCGCAATGTCACCGTCGAGGGTCACAGCGACAATGTCGGCGACGACGGCAACAACCAGACGCTCTCGCAGGCGCGTGCCGATTCCGTCCGCAACTATCTCATCAGCCAGGGCGTGCCGGCCGAGCGCGTCAGAGCGGTCGGCTTTGGCGAGTCGCGTCCTATCGCGACCAACGCCACAACCGAGGGACGTGCCAACAATCGGCGCGTCGAGATTGTGCTGGCACCGCTTCCGTTGCCGCAGCCGGCTGGCCTGTGATTTTTGGTCACTCTCGCCTCGCCACGGCTTCGCCTGCTCGGCGAATTCAGCAGCGGCAGCCGAAGGCGATACGGTGAATTCGCGAGCGAAGGCCTGACGAAATCAGTCGCGTGCGAGCATGACCGGCGCATGCCCGCACGCCTTGAGGAAGCGGCACAGGTCCGAGCCCGAGAGCCGCGTCGTGCGATCGTTGGTCAGCGGATGGCACCAGACATCGCCTTCGACCAGCAGCGGATCGAGCACCATCGTCACCGCGTTAGTCGCATCGTTCATCACCGCCAGCGCCGTGACGCTGCCCGGCTCGACCCCGAGGTGGGCACGCAGCCGCGCCGGCGATGCGAACGACAGGTTGTCGGTCCCGAGCGTCCTCGCGAGCGCCTTGAGATCGACCACCCGATCCTCGTGCAGCGTCACGAGCCACATGCGGCCTTTCTTGTTCCGCACGAACAGGTTCTTGGTGTGCAAGCCCTCGCCTGGAGGCCGCTCACACTTGGCCTCGGTGACCGTGAAGACCGGCGCATGCACGTGCGTTTCGTGTCGGATATCAAGAGCTTGTAGGCGTGCGAACAACGCGTCAGCCGGGTCGTGCGCGGTCAACACGTAGTCGCCGAGCGCGTCCCCATCGAACACGAAGCGACCCGAAAACGGCGTGCGCCCCGACAACATCAACGGCACCCACAGCCGATCGTCGGACCACATCTCGGCGTACGGAATCTCAGCCAGCGGGGTCCACAGCGGGATCGCCTCGTCGCTCGCGCGCACCTTGCCCTCGCACCCGTCGGCGGAGAAGACATGGCATGCGAGCTTGTAGCCGCTGACGAACTGGAAGCGCAGCTCACCACGTAAGCGCGGGTCCAGTGGTGTGACCCCGACCTCTTCCTGCGTCTCGCGCACGGCGCATGCGACGAGGCTCTCACCGGCTTCGGTGCGGCCCCCCGGCGCATTGATCTTGCCGGCGCCAAGCCCACGCAGCTTGCGGATCAACAAGACCTCTCCCGCGCGCACGACGAACATCAGGGTCGCGATGTCATCGGGTCGCCAAGCGTCCCAGTCGATGTCAGTCAGCAGCATGCAGGTGCCGTATTGCTCTCGGCTGCCGATGCTGTGGCAGCCACAAAATCGAAGGGCGACTGACCTGAGCCAGCCGCCCTTTGACTTGTTCCATCTGGAGCCGATGAGCGGACTCGAACCGTCGACCTGCTGATTACGAATCAGCTGCTCTACCAACTGAGCTACATCGGCAGTTGGAAACAGGGCGGTCTTCTACAAGCGGGGTCGGGGTCGTGCAAGTGGAAAACGCCGGCCGCGCCCAGCTCCTGCGAGACCCGCGTGTCGGGCGCTTGGCATGCGGCCCCGCCACGTCTATACGAGGCCATGGGTCTTCTCTCGGGCAAGCGCATCCTTCTCGGCCTCGGTGGTGGCATTGCCGCCTACAAGGGGCCCGAGCTCGTGCGGCGGATGCAGGACGCAGGCGCGGACGTGCGAGTGGTGCTGACGACCGCGGGTGCGCGCTTCGTGTCGAAGCTCGCGCTGGAGGTGGTGTCGATGCATCCAGTCGGCGACGACCTCTGGTCGACTGACACGACCAGCGGCGCATCGCGGATCGTACACACCGACCTCGCGAAGGACTCCGACCTGGTCGTGCTCGCGCCCGCGACCGCTGATCTCATCGGCAAGATCCGGCACGGCCTCGCCGATGACTTGCTCACGACGACGGTGATGGCATCGCGCACGCCGGTGCTCGTGTGCCCCGCGATGAACACCGAGATGCTCGCCAACCCGCTCGTGCAGGAAAACATCGCGCACCTCCGTGGCCTCTCTCGCTACACCTTCCTCGAGCCCGGCGTCGGCCTCCTCGCCTGCGGCATCACGGGCCCCGGACGCCAACCCGATCCGCCCGAGATCATCGAAGCCGCAGCCGCCGTGCTCACTGACAAAGACCTCCACGGCCTGCGCGCGGTCGTCTCTGCCGGACCGACCTTCGAGCCGCTCGACCCGGTCCGCTATCTCGGCAATCGATCGTCGGGCACCATGGGCTTTGCGATCGCCCGCGTGCTCGCCGCGCGTGGTGCAACCGTCACGCTGGTCGCGGGTCCCGTCTCGCTGCGCACGCCCGTCGGTGTCGCGCGCAGGGTCGATGTCGAGACCGCCGACGAGCTCCTCGCGGCCATGAGTTCCCTCTGGACCACCAGCGACTTCATCGCGATGACCGCCGCCGTAGCCGACTATCGACCCGCCGAGAGGCGCACCCACAAGATCAAAAAACGTGAAGGGTTCTGGCCTGTTGCAACGAACGACGGCGATCCTTCCGAGGGCGCCGGTGACGCCCCGAAGCTCGCGTTGCAGCGCACGCCCGACGTGCTCCACACGCTCTCGCAGAAGTCCGATCGCGCCCGCGTGAAGCTTCTCGGCTTCGCCGCCGAGACCCACGATGTGATCGCCTACGCGAACGCGAAGCTGCGCGAGAAGGACCTCGACTGGATCCTCGCCAACGACGTCGGTACCCCCGGAGTCGGATTTGGATCCGGCGACAACCGTGGCACTCTCGTCAATCGCGATGGCACATTCGTCGAGCTCCAGCGCGCGCCCAAGGACGAGTTCGCGGCGCAGCTCGTCGCCCTCATCGCGCCGAGCCTGAGCACGCTGGTCGGTGGGGTCGCGCGATGACCGAGCCCAAAGACGATCCGCGTGCCTTCGCCGCTGAGCTCGCCGCCGACCTGCGCACCTGGCTCGAGTGGGCCGCGCTGACCGGCGCCATCGAGACGCCGACCACGCCCGCGAACGAGCTGCCTGCCGTTGTGGCCGCACCCGCGCGTGCCGCATCCCAGCCGCGCACGATCGCGCAGCGCCCTCCCTCTGCGGAGCAGCGACAGCCCAACGAGCCCGCGCCGCCGTTGTCGCGCGCCGCGCCCTCGACCCCGTCGCGCGCGATAACTCCCCGCGCCGCCGCGTCGGCGCACCCGATCTCGCCGCCGCCATCTAGCGCGGTAGGGCAGGGCGAGGCGGGTATAAAGCAGGTCCGCGACGAGCTCGGTGATTGCCAGCGCTGCCGGCTCGCCAAGGACCGCAAGCAGATCGTCTATGGCATCGGCAACCCCGACGCCGATCTCGTGCTGGTCGGCGAGGCACCCGGACAACAAGAAGACCTGACCGGCGAGCCGTTCGTCGGACGGGCCGGGCAGCTCCTGACGCGCATGCTCGCCACGATCGGCCTCGCGCGCGACCAGGTCTACATCTGCAACGTCATCAAGTGCCGGCCGCCGCAAAACCGTGATCCACTGCCCGACGAGATCGCGTCGTGTAGTCCCTTCCTGCATCGCCAGATCCGCGCGGTCGAGCCGAAGGTCATCATGACGCTCGGCCGCTTCGCCGCGACGACGGTCGTCGGAGTCGACGGCACTCTCGCTGAGCTGCGCAAGCGCCTCGGTTCCTGGAACGGCGTGCCCATCGTCCCGACCTACCACCCGAGCTATCTCTTGCGGACACCTCACATGAAGCGCGCCGCCTGGGAGGATCTGCTCGTCGTCCGCCGATTGTTACGGGATACTGCAAGTCTGGCCTGAGACTGCGCGTTGGGATTCTCGCTGGGGCCGAATGCCCCGGCAACGAACGCTCGCCGCTAGTTGTTATCAAACAAAAAGGGAGCGGCCTTTCGGTCGCTCCCTCCATGTGATCACTTGCTGATCAGAGTCCGGGCGCCGAGGCGGCCCGGACGTTCATCAAAGCTCGGTCTTGAGCGTCGGGGCGGCCTTGAAGCCGACCGTCTTCGAGGCAGGGATGGTGATCTCCTTGCCGCTGCGGGGATTGCGGCCGCGGCGCGCGGCGCGCTCCTTCACGTTGAAGGTGCCGAAGTTGGGGTACGCGAAGCGCTTGCCGTTCTTGATCGACACCGCGAGGGCGTCGAAGACTGCCTGCACGATCTCGCCGGTCTCCTTCTTCGAGACACCTTCGAGCGCGCCATGAACCTGGTCGATGAGCTCTGCCTTGGTCATTTCTTTCTCCGATGGAAGCGAGGGACGCCGCTGTGCGGCAGTCGACCTCGGTGTTGCTGGGGCAGCCTCGCTAAGCGAGGCATGCACGAACGAATTAGAGGTTGCCCTTGAACTTCGGGGCGGCCTTGAAGCCGACCGTCTTCGAGGCCGCGATCGTCAGCGTCTTGCCCGTGCGCGGGTTGCGGCCCTGGCGGGCGGCGCGGGTCTTGACGGTGAACGTACCGAAGTCGGGGTACGAGATGCGGCCATCACGCTTGATCGCCTGAACGAGGGCGTCGAACACGGCCTGGATGGCCGTGCCGGTGTCCTTCTTCGTCAGCTTGTTGTCGAGCGCGCCGTGAACGTGGTCGATGAACTCTGCCTTGGTCATAACAGCTCCCCTATTTGTTGCCGGCCGTAACGGGCCGATGTGCCCTGTACCGTTCTGTTGCCTATGGCTCTGGCTGTAGAGCCTGTGGCGATTCTAATCACACGACGCTGAGAGCACGGACAACCCCTCCTTGCGTCAAGCGAAGTCCCTGTGAAGGGCCTTGGACTGGACGAACAAGGGGGTTGGGCACCACTCAGGTGCGATTGCCGGTGAATCGTAGAAACGATGGATCTACCCTGTCAACAGCAAATCGGCTGAAAAGCGCGCGGGGCGCGGACGAGAGTCGGATCGGGCTGCCATATTCGTTTTGGGAACCGTTAGATATCATAGGCTTAGCTGCAATCGCCCTGTCGCCCGCAGCCCGGGCGGTCGCGCGGGGGATCGCACTTTTTTTTTGACGCCGCCCTGCTTACCCCCATAAGTCGGTCATCGCGGGACGGGCCGCGCAGATCAGAACGATCGTGGAACCGCCTCGGAGACCCTTTCCGAGATCGGGCTAACTGCCCAACTGAATGTGCGACCGTGAAACGAGAGTGACGCAGGCTCACTCGTTTCACACTTCGGGTACTGACACCTCGGTGACCGGAGCACGTCGGAAGTTTCGTTTGGCGCCCCGGTGCGAGCCCTGCTAGGACGCGGCCGTGACGACCCGCGAGCCCATGCTGAGCGACTATCACTTCGAGCTACCGGCCGGAGCCATCGCGCGCGAGCCTCCAGCGGAGCGGGCCGACGCGCGCCTGCTGGAGCTGTCGCGCCAATCCGGCGAGTTCCACGACCGCGGCATGCGCGACCTGCCCACGCTGGTTCGCGGCGACGAGCTGCTCGTCTTCAACGACACGCGGGTCGTGCCGGCACGTCTGCGTGGGCACAAGGACACCGGCGGCCGGGTCGAGCTGCTCGCGCTCGAGCCGATCAGTGACCGCACGTTCCTCGCGATGGGGCGTTCGTCCAAAGGGTTCACGGTCGGCCAGCCGATCCACCTCGAGCCGTCCGCGGTCGGCGCAGCCCCGAAGGCGCAGCTCGCGCCCCTATATATAGAGGAGGTCCGTGACGACGGTCGGCTGGTCGTGAGCCTGCCCGACGCCTTCGCGGACCTCTGGCAGCTCTGCGATGCCGCCGGTGAGGTGCCGCTGCCTCCTTATATGGAACGGTTGCCACGCGCCGACGACGCCATCCGCTACCAGACCGTGTTCGCTCGCGAGCCAGGCGCTGTCGCCGCGCCCACCGCCGGCCTGCACTTCACGCCTGAGCTGCTCACCGCGCTGGCAGCCCGCGGCTGCGACAGCGCCTTCGTCACGCTCCACGTCGGACCCGGCACGTTCGCGCCCGTGAAGGTCGAACGCCTGACCGATCACCGGATGCACAGCGAGCGCTTCGTTGTGCCCGAGGTCTCGGCCGACAAGATCGCTCGCGCGCGCCGCGAAGGCCGTCCGGTGCTGGCGGTCGGCACGACCGTCGTGCGCACCCTGGAGGCCGTCGCCGACAAGCACGGCCAGGTCGTAGCTGCTTCGGGCGCGACCGACATCTTCATCCGCGAGGGCTTCGGCTTCCGGGTGGTCGATCAGCTGCTGACCAACTTCCATCTGCCGGCCTCGACCCTGCTGGTCCTGGTGTCGGCCTTCGCTGGCCGCGCGCCGGTGCTGGCCGCGTACCAGCATGCGGTCGCAAGCGGATACCGCTTCTTCAGCTACGGCGATGGGATGCTCATCCGATGAACCCTGTGCACGCCAAGGTCGGATTCGAAGTCATCCGCGAGGACCGCGACACACGCGCGCGCCGGGGGCGACTGCACACGCTGCACGGCACCGTCGAGACGCCGGTGTTCATGCCGGTCGGGACGCAGGGCACGGTCAAGGGCGTCACCCCGGCTCAGCTCCACGAACTCGGCGTCGAGATCCTGCTCGGCAACACCTACCATCTCTACCTGCGACCCGGCACCGAGGTCGTCACCGCGCTCGGCGGCCTCCACAAGATGATGGGCTGGAACCGCGCGATCCTCACCGACAGCGGCGGCTTCCAGGTCTTCAGCCTGCGCGACCTCTCCAAGATCGAGGAGCACGGCGTCAAGTTCGTGTCGCACCTCGACGGCAGCAAGCACCTGCTCACGCCCGAGAAGTCGATCGAGATCCAGGAGGTCCTTGGCTCCGACGTGGTCATGGCCTTCGACCACTGCCCACCCGGCGGTGCATCCACAACCGACGTGCGCGCCGCGATGGAGCGCACCGCCCGCTGGGCCCGCCGCTGCATCGATGCGCGCAAGGCCGACGGCTATCAGCTATTCGGGATCGTCCAGGGCGGCATCGACCTGACCCTGCGCAAGGCGTCGCTGGAGGACCTCGCCTCTTTGCCGTTCGATGGTTATGCGCTCGGCGGTCTCTCGGTCGGCGAGTCGCGCGAGGCGACCTGGTCGACGATCGGCGCCATCGCACCGCTGATGCCCGCCAACAAGGCCCGCTACCTGATGGGCGTCGGCACCCCCGAGGACCTGCTCGTGTCAGTTGGCCACGGCGTCGACATGTTCGACTGCGTGCTGCCGACCCGCAACGCGCGCAACGGTCGCCTCCTCACGGGCGTCGGCGACGTCAACATCCGCAACCACCAACACCGCCTCTCCGACCAGCCGGTCGAAGCCGGCTGCGTTTGCTACACATGCCGCAATTTTTCGCGCGGCTACCTCCGACACCTTGGCAAGGCGAACGAGATCCTCTTCGCGACCCTGGCGAGTCTGCACAACCTGCACTACCTGCTGGACCTGATGCGGGCCGCGCGGGCGGCCCTGGACGCGGGTCAATTTGCCGCCTTCAAGGCCGACAAGCTCGCCAGACGGGCCTCCCAAGCGGTCGACACGGCGCCCTAACTCGTCGTTGACCCTCCCAAACCCTTCTGCTATGGGTCGCCCCCCGCTGGCCCTCGGACCCTGTTACCTGGCGGATGTAGGAGACGATTTTGGACCGCATCTACGACCTCTTCGCCACGGCGCACGGCCTCCTCGCGCAGGTCGAAACCGCTACCGGCGCAGGCGCGGCTCCCACTGGTGGCGCACCCGGCGCCCCTCCGGCTGGCGCTCGCCCGCCGAGTGGCTGCGGCGGGCCCGAGCAGCTCCTGTTCATGCTCGGCATGTTGGTGCTCTTCTACTTCCTGCTCATCCGCCCGCAGCAGAAGCGCGCCAAGCAGCACAAGTCGATGGTCGAGGCGCTCAAGCGCGGCGACAGCGTGATCACGTCCAGCGGCATCTACGGCCGGATCGTCAGCGTCGACGGCAACGTGCTCACGATCGAAATCGCGAAGGGCACCCAGATCCGCATCCTCAAGGGCTACGTCGGTGGGGTCGCCAACGACCAGACCGCTGAGGACCTGAACAAGAACCCCCAGCAGCAGCAGCCTGGCGGCAACTGATACCCGGCGACGGGTCGAAGTAATCGCAGTGTTTTCGGCGGGCTTCGGGGCTACGCCCCAGTCCAAATGAAGCGAGAGAGTCGCAGATGAACAAGAAGCGCAACTGGCGCGCCATCTTCACGTGGACCCTATTCGGGTTCTCGGTGGCCTACGCCCTACCTTCCGCCGTCGACATGCCGTCGTGGTGGCCGTTCCAGAAGACGATCCGCGGCGGTCTCGACCTCGCAGGTGGTCTCGAGCTCCGATACACGGTCGACTGGAAGCAGTCGATCGAGGACGCGACCGCGAAGACTGCGGAGTCGCTCCAGCTCCGCATCGTGGAAGAGCTCGTCAAGAAGGACGGCAAGAACCTCGCTGACATCCCGCGCGAGCTGCTGGCCGACTACAAGAAGAAGGTCGTCATCACGACCGAGGACATCGACCGCGCCAAGCTGACGCTGGCCGACGATGCGACCTGGGCCGTCTTCGCCGCGATGGACTCGCCGATGAAGTCGATCGACGATCGCTTCGAGACATCGGAGTCGACTTCGGAGCGCACCATCTCGCTGCTCTTGCCCGACCAGGTCGCGCAGACGATCCGCGGGCAGGTCGTGACCGAGACGCGTGACAACCTCGAGAAGCGGGTCGGCGGCATGGGTCTCATCGACCCGGACGTGCGCGTCACCGGCGACTCCGACGTGGCCGTGCAGATCCCGGGCGTCGACCAGACCCAGATGGACGTCGTGCGCTCGGTGCTCGGGCGGACCGCCCAGCTGACGATGCGCTTCGTCGACCGCAACGAGGCGTTCCTCGGCACCCCCGAGGTTGCGGCCAAGCTCGCAGAGTTCAAGCAGGCCAACCCGAGCGCGGCCGGCATGGAGATCAAAGCGCCGCATGCCTGGGGCGCCATCGTGAAGGCCAAGAACAAGAGCGACCTGGCGCGCTTCACCCGCACGCTCACGGTGCCCGCGAACCACATGATCGGGTTCAACTACACCGAAGTAGACACCAACAACGATCGCATCGTCGACGAGAAGTTCTGGCAGGCGATCTACCTCTTCTCGAAGGTCGAACTCACGGGCCAGAACATCTCGCGCTCGCGTATGTCGTACAGCAACGAGGGCAAGCCCGCCGTGTACCTCGACATGAACAGCGAGGGTGCTCAGCTCTTCGCTGACGCGACCGGCAGCCACGTCAAAGAGTACCTCGCGATCATGCTCGACGAGGATGTGCAGTCGGCCCCGATCATCAACCAGAAGATCGGCGGCGGTCGCGCCGAGATCTCGATGGGCGCTGGTGGCAAGCGCGCGCTCGACGAGGCGCAGGCGCTGACCGGCGTGCTGAACCAGGGTGCCTTCCAGGCCCCGGTCTACAAGGTTCACGACCACGCGGTCGGTCCGAGCCTCGGCAAGGACTCGGTGTCGGCCGGCGCCTTCGCGCTGATCGCCGGCTTCGCGCTCATTGTGCTGTTCTGCATTATCTACTACCGCGTCTCCGGGCTCATCGCCGCGGTCGTGCTCAGCTTCAACATCCTCCTCATCTTCGTGTTGCTGGTGAGCTTCAACACCGCAATCACGCTGCCGGGCATCGCCGGCATGATCCTGACGATGGGCATGGCGGTCGACGGCAACGTGCTCATCTACGAGCGCATCCGGGAGGAGCTGCGAACCGGCAAGACGCCGCGCATCGCAATCGACCTCGGCTTCGGGAAGGCGCTCTCGTCGATCATCGACGGCAACATGACAACGATGTTGACGGCCTTCGTGCTGATGCAGTTCACGAGTGGTCCCATCCACAACTTTGCGGTCACGCTGATTATCGGCCTCGCGGCTTCGGTGTTCACGTGCGTCATCGTCTCGCGGCTCCTCTTCAACTACTGGGTCAGCTCCAAGAAGCCGACCACCCTCTCGATCTGAGGCCGGACGATGTTCACCCTCATACCTCCCAATACCAAGATCGACTTCATGAAGTCGCGGAAGACGGCCTTTATCGTCTCCGCGGTCCTGACCGTCGGATCTATCCTCCTCATCCTCATCAAGGGGCTGAACCTCGGCATCGAGTTCAACGGCGGTAGCTCCGCCATCGTCGCCTTCGAGAAGGGTGCCATCAGCGAACGCCAGGCGGTCGCCGACTCGGTCAACGGCTTCATCAAGACGGGCCTCGGCAAGTCCGACTCGAGGGTCTCGATCCAGGACTTCGGCGCTGGCGCCGGTGATCGTCTGGACGGGAAGGAAGTCGATCGCTTCCTCATCTACTCCGAGGTCACCTCGCTGGTCGACTCGACCAAGCGTGAGCAGATCAAGGCGAAGCTGAAAGAGAAGTACGGGGCCGACACGAAGATCGCGACCTCCGACGACGCGGGCGACACGCTGTATCTCACGTTCGCTGCGGAGACAGACATCACGGCGCGCAAGGCCGAGCTGGCGACCGAGTTCGCGGGCCTCGGCTTCGACACCGTCACGGTGACGTCGGACTTCGAGCGCCAGGTAGAGGTCGAGTTCCTTCGCGACGTCGATCTCCAGCGCCAGGACATCGAGCGTGACGCGGGAACCAACCAGGCCGAGGTCAACGGGGCATCACTTCCCGGTGCGGCCGAGTTCGCCAAGCGCCGCGCCGACGCGGTCGCCGGCAAGAGCGACAAGCGCTTCACGGTCGACATCGAGGCTCTCCAGTCGGCCTTTTCGAAGCAGCTCGCGAAGGACTTCGGCGCCAAGTTCGTGGCGGTCGAGAGCTCGGCCATGGTGTCGGCATCGGTCGGTGCGGACCTGCTGAACGACGGCTTCCTCGCGATCCTCTACTCGCTCATCGGCATCCTCATCTACGTGACCCTGCGCTTCGACTTCCGTTATGCGCCGGGCGGCGTCATCGCGCTCCTCCACGACGCGATCGTCACGATGGGTATGGTCGCGGCGCTCGACCTCAAGTTCTCGCTGCAGATCCTCGCGGCGATCCTGACCATCATCGGCTACTCGATCAACGACTCGATCATCGTCTACGACCGTGTGCGCGAGATGTACGCTGGCCAGAAGGGCAAGGACCTGATCGACCTCCTCAACAAGGCCGTGAACAGCACCTTGAGCCGGACGATCCTGACCGTCAGCACGACCCTGCTCGGCGTCATCGCAATCCTGATCTTCGGTGGTGCGCAGGTCTTCGACTTCTCGCTGACCCTGCTGCTGGGCATCGTGTTCGGTACGTATTCGTCGATCTACATCTCGGTTCCCATCGTGCTGCTCATGGACGACTACATCCACCGCCGCGCCGCCGACAAGGGCGAGTCGCAGGGTGGCAAGGGTGGCGGCCAGAAGAAGGTCGGCAAGGTCTCGATGGACAAGCCAGACGACAAGAAGGCGGCCCGGGCCTCGGCCTGAGCACGGCACGCGAGGCGCGAGTCATGAACAAGGTCTACCCTGACGCTGACTCCGCGCTGCACGACATCGTCGACGGCGTCACGCTGATGAGCGGAGGCTTCGGCCTCTGCGGCAATCCGGAGAAGCTCATCAAAGCCTTGCATCGCAAGGGTACGAAGGGGCTCACCGTGATTGCCAACAACTGTGGCACCGACCAGAAGGGCCTCGGGATTCTGCTGCAGGCGCGCCAGATTCGAAAGATGGTCTCGAGCTACGTCGGCGAGAACAAGAACTTCGAGCTGCAGTTCCTCTCGGGCGAGCTCGAGGTCGAGCTGGTTCCGCAGGGCACCCTGGCCGAGCGTATCCGCGCAGGCGGCGCCGGCATCCGCGCCTTCTTCACGCCGACCGGCGTCGGGACGGTCGTCGCCGATGGCAAGGAAGTGCGCGAATTCGATGGCGTTTCATGCGTACTCGAGAGCGCGCTGCACGCCGACTTCGCAATCGTGAAAGCCTGGAAGGGCGACACCCACGGCAACCTCATCTATCGGTCGACGGCTCAGAACTTCAATCCGATGATGGCCGCCGCGGGCAAGATCACCATCGCCGAAGTCGAAGAGCTCGTGCCGGCGGGTAGCCTCGACCCGAACCACATCCACACGCCCGGGATCTTCGTGCAGCGGATCCTGGTCGGGGTGAACTACGAGAAGCCGATCGAGCAGCGCACCACGCGTCCGCGACCAGACGCGAGCTAAGGAACTGAGGAAGCGATGGCCCTCACCCAGGAGCAGATGGTTCGCCGAGTGGCGCAGGAGCTGCGCGACGGGTTCTACGTGAACCTCGGCATCGGCATGCCGACGCTGGTCGCCAACCACATCCCGCCCGGGGTCGAGGTGGTGCTGCAGTCGGAGAACGGCCTCCTCGGGATAGGTCCCTTCCCGTATCCGGGCGACGAAGATCCGGACCTCATCAATGCCGGCAAGCAGACGGTCACCACACTGCCCGGCTCGAGCTTCTTCTCGAGCGCCGACTCGTTCGGGATGATCCGAGGTGGCCACATCGACCTCGCGATCCTCGGCGGCATGCAGGTGTCCCAGGAAGGCGACCTCGCCAACTGGATGATCCCCGGCAAGATGGTCAAAGGCATGGGCGGGGCGATGGACCTCGTCGCCGGCGCCCGTCGCGTGATCGTGCTGATGCAGCACGTCGCGAAAGGTCAGCCCAAGGTCTTGCGCGAGTGCACGTTGCCGCTGACCGGCCGCCGCTGCGTGAACCACCTGATCACCGAACTCGGCTGGTTCGACATCGTCGCGAGCGATGATGGAAGCGACGGGCGCCGCATGGTGCTGAGCGAGATCGCTCCCGGCGAGACGGTCGAGGGTGTGCGCGCGCAGACCGAAGCGGCCTTCGTCGTCGCCGAGGACCTCAAGACCATCTCGGTCGGTTGAGCCTCCTGCGAAAGGCGAAGCCAGACAGCGCGAGCCTCACGCCTTCGCAAGCCGCTGCCGAACTCTCGCCGACGCAACCCTGGACCGCGCGCCGCTGGCTCGCTGCGCTGTTGTCGCCGCGCACGGCAGGCATGGGCGAGGGCACGCCGCGCCTCAATCCGTTCGCCTTCGGGCTGATGCTGGGGCTGCTCGCGCTGCAGGTGGTGGCCCGCTACGAGTGGGGCTTCCTCGATGAGAAGTGGTGGCAGACGCTTCATGTCCTCATCGGCTGGGCGGGCTGCTTCGGCATCTACGCGCTCTTCCATGGCTGGCGCGCTGTTGCGCGGATCTCGGGCGCGACCTGGTTCGTGCTCGGGCTCGGCCTCGTCTGCCTCACGGTGTTCTGGTACTTCGGGCGCAGCGACGCCTATCGCGACATCTTCGGCGCGCCGCCGATGGATCACGAGACCTTCTGGCCGCTCGTGCCGTTCATGTACTTCGCGTCGATGGGCACGCTCTTGCGCCTGGTCGTGCCGATGCTCGCGGCGCGCTTCATCTTGAAGCGACGGCCGCATGACTTCGGGCTGCCAACCGGTCGCGGCCATCGCGAGGGTGCGGTGCCGGGCGTGCACTGGGTGTACGTCGCGCTGGCCGTCGGCATGGCTCCGGTACTGGTGATCGCGGCGCAGGCGGCCTCGTTCAAGGCGAAGTATCCGCTCGCGTACGACATCGTCGATCCGAATGGCGGAATCTGGATCGCCCACCTGCTCGTCTACGAGCTGTTCTATTTCTTCGTCTTCCTGTCAGGGGAGAGCTTCTGGCGCGGGTTCCTGACGTTCGGCAGCGAGAAGGACCTGGGCCTCTACGGCCTCGCGTTCATGGCTGTCCCGTATGTGACGGGGCACTTCGGCAAGCCGATGCCGGAGACGCTCGGGGCGATCGCGGCCGGCTGCGCGCTCGGCTTCCTGGCGCTGCGGCATCGCTCGGTCTGGTGGGGCGTGGTGCTCCACTACTCGATAGCGCTCTCGATGGACCTCCTGTCGATCGCCAACAACGGCTACGTGATCCATGGAGGCCAATGATGGAGTCTCTGCCGATGCCCGGCCGCGTGCTCGCGGTCGACTGGGGCGAGGCGCGCATCGGGCTGGCGGTGTCGGACCCGACGCGCACGCTCGCGACGCCGTACGCGACGCTCGCCGAGAAGGACAAAGGCCTCCAGATAAAGCTGGTCGTCGCACTGATCGCGCAGCTCGAGATCGCCGAGATCATCGTCGGCATGCCGCTCGCGCTGGACGGCAATGCTACCAGCACGACGCGGCCCGCGATGAAGTACGCCGAGAAGCTGGCGAGACTCGTGTCGGTGCCGGTGACGCTGGTCGACGAACGTCTGACCTCGGTCACCGCCGAGGAGCGCCTCAGCGAAGCAGGCTGGCGCTCGACGCGCGAAGACAAGGGACGCATCGATAGTGCGGCGGCCGCGGTGATGTTGCAGACGTGGCTCGACGCTCGGAGTCGGCCTTGAAGCGCTGGGTGTGGATCGCGTTGGCCGTCGTCGCGCTGGGGTTCGGGGCCGCGGCCTATCTCGTCTTGAAGGCGCGCGCCGAGCGGGTCGTGCTGACGCTCGTACCGGGGCGCTCGGTCTGGGAGGCGACCGATACGATCGACAAGGCCTTCCCGGGGACCCGCCAGGGGGTGCTGAAACGGGTCGCCGACAAGTCGTGGGCGACGATGCAGGGGTTGCCGATGGCCGAGGGCAGAGCCGTGGCGGGGCGCGCGGATGGCGTGCAAGCGACCTGGCTCGAGGGGTTCGTGTATCCCGAGACCTACTTTATAGCGGCCGGCGGATCGCCCGAGGAGATCGTGGACGACGTGCTCGGTCGCGCGACCCGGCAATTCAAGAAGGTCTTCGGCGAGCTCCAGCAGTCACACGCGCCGGCGTTCGCGGCGCTGCAGAGCGAGCTCGGGCTCGGGCCGGCCGAGGTCGTCGTGCTCGCTTCGCTGGTCGAAGAGGAGACCGCGCGCCGCGACGAGGCCCCACGTATCGCCGGGGTGTTCTTGAATCGCCTCAAGAAGGGCATGCGCCTCGAGACCGATCCGACCTTGATGTATCGGCCCGACCGGGTCGGTCGTAAGCCGACCCCGAGTGAGCGCAGGGACGCCAGTAATCCATACAATACGTATGTGATCCAAAGACTTCCGCCGGGTCCGATCTGTAGTCCAGGCGAGGGAGCCCTGCGCGCCGTGCTCGAGGCCGAGGTCCACGACTACCTGTTCTTCGTCGCCAAGCGCGACGGCACGGGCGGCAGCGCCTTCGCGGCGACGCTCGAAGAGCATCAGGCCAATATCGACCGCTATCTCAAGAAGCTGCCTGCGACGCCTCCTGCTGAGGTCGTCGACCCTCGCCCAAACGCTCCAGGTCCTTGACATTCGCGGGTGAGGTCTCTATGACCCGCGCCCACATCGGCGCCAGCTGCATCCGTTGCACCCAGGTTGGGGATCGGGCATGCTCGGCGCCAATTGCCACAAGGCTTGGCAAGCTCAAGCGCTTCGCGGGTAGCCTGACTTCATCAGGCCTTCGCTCACGAAATTGGCAATGGACATTGGCGTCGGCTACGGCTCGAGCGGAGGTTGCGTGATGAGATCGAGGATTAGCGGGACGTGGATCGGTCTGGCAACCTTGGCGAGCGTGATGGCGCTGGGCGCCTGCGGCGACGACAAGGTGAAGATTGTCGACGCCGAGGTGACCCCGGACACGATCTTCCCGGACGCGACCCCGGACGGAACCGACACTGACACCACGCCGCAGCCGCTCGTGCGCGCGCTCGAGTTCAAGCAGGGCTTCGGCGATGACCAGCAGCCGTGCGTCGGCAAGCCGCGCTGCACGATCTTCCTCGGCTACAACGAGGAGAAGACGCTCGAGCTTCGCTACACCGAGGACGGCGTCGCCGTCGCGGGCCAGCCGGTGAAGTTCGCGCTGGAAAACGATCCCAACGGGCTCGGCTTCCTCAACACCCTGTCGAGCGCCACCAACGCCGAGGGCATCGCGGTCGTCAAGACCCGCCCGAAGATCAGCATCATCGGCCAGTTCGCGGTCAAGGCGTGGATCGACAACTCGACCATCCCGCCCAAGTACTTCGACATCGTCGTCAGCCCGAAGGGCCTCGTCGCGCTGACGGTCGTCGGCACGTACAACGGCACCCGCCCGGTCGGCACCTACAGCGTCAACCTCTATAAGCAGAACGCGGCCGGCGTGCCGGGCTGCCAGGACATTCCGGCCCTGTTCAGCAACGCGACCGCCAACGTCTCGCGTGACGACCTGCTCATCCAGCAGTCGGCGAAGTTCCCCGACTTCGACAACCTCGAGGCCGACCGCACTCAGAAGTACACGGTGCTCGCGTACTCGAAGAACGGTGTTGGTGAGGCGCAGGCCTGGGCGTGCAACGCGGTCGATGGCGTCGTCGAGTGGGGCAAGTCGAAGACGGTCTCGCTCGAGCTCATCGATCGCCCGCCGCAGTATGTCGGCGCCTACGAGGTCATCACCCGCTTCGACTTCTCGAGCGCCATCCCGGAGCCGTACCGCACCTACGTCGATTACGTGCTCGGGTTCTTCCAGACCCCGACCGGCACCATCCTCAACATCGCGTGCGATCTGTTGCCGCGTGACGCCGGTGGCCAGCTCAATGGCTTCTGCGACCTCGTGTTCGACGAGAACAACGGCAACCTCCAGCTCTCGACGATCGGTGGCTTCGTGTCGGAGCTGCTCGACGCGGTCATCCAGGGCCTGCTCGAAGACACCGTCTTCTCGAAGATCTTCCAGGTCGGCGGCGAGGTCGCGGACATCCTGACCGCCTTCGAGATCACCTCGACCTTCACCTTCAAGAAGGAGCCGAACGCGGACGGCGTGTTCGCGGCTGGTGACACCGAGGAGGACTGGTACAAGGTCGCCTTCAAGTGGAGCCTCGGCGCCAACTGCCAGGCCACCGAAGAGGGCTGCGGCGATCGCACGTTCAACATGAACGCCTTCCAGACGGCGGCCGTGCGCGGCACCTTCCCGGCGTCGGTGGCGAACTTCTTCGACCTCACGATCGGCAAGCACTCGCTGAATCTGCGCTACGGCGCGCTCATCGACTACTTCCTCCAGGCCGTCCTGGTCCCGATCATCGTCAACGACCCCACCGTCAATTCGTACAGCGACTTGCTCGGCTACCTTGTCGGCAGTGGCTCGGCGTGCCTCTCGGCGCAGGAGACCGGGCGTGACTGCTGCGGCGTGTTCGCCGACAAGGTGCTCGGCGACGAGGACGGCAAGTACGAGTCAGGCTCGGGTGGCGACGGTGCGGATGCGCAGGCGGTCTACGCGGCCTGCAACACGATCCAGACGGCGGCCCCGGGCTTCCTCTCGCAGACCCTGACCAACCTCGACCTGTCGACGGGCGAGGGCTTCATGATCGGCACCGACGGCCCGTGCCGCCTCCAGGACACGAACTCGGACCTGAAGATCGACCTCATCGGCACGCTGACCAACCCGTGCGTGTGGGATGTCGAACTCAAGTTCAGCGACAGCGCTAGCACCACGATCGACGCGGTCTTCTGGGGCCACCGCCTCGACCAGTGATTCGCTCGCGGGACGCGCGGGCCCTTCGTCGCTCGCTCGTCGGCGGCCTATGAGGCCTGCCTCCTCGCGGCTCCCTGGTCGCGCGCGTCCCTCTTCGCGAATCGTCGATAGTAACTCGCAAGAATGGCGCGGCTCGTAAGGGCGCGCCATTCGCGCTCTAGACGGCTTTGGTTGCCTCTCGGAGGTTGGTTTTACACGCGTTGCACGGCCGGCGCAGGACTGAACGCTGGATCGATCCGGGCAACCGCGCGTATACTGCGGTTTCCATTGTCCTCAGCCTGGCCCTTCCAGGAGTCGAGGGCAGTGTGTGTCGGCTCCTCGCGAGGAGCTGACCCTCGAACGCGGAGTGTGAACATGGCGAACCAGCAGAAGAAGGAAGACGATGGAGTGGTCACCTCGGCGCCGGCCTCGAAGGTCGGGAGTCTGCTGACGGACCTGCTCAACGACATGAAAGAGAACGTCGCTCAGGAGCAGAAGCAGATCGAGTCCGAGGCCGATCGGCGAGCTCGTGAAGAGCGTGAGACCCGGGACCGCGAAGAGAGTCGCAAGCGCGAGGCCGCGCAGCAGAAGCTCATCGAGGAGACGCGGCGCCGCAACGAGGCGCTGTCCAGGCGTGAGCGGGGCGAGGGTGAGCGCAAGCCGCTGGCCACTGCACCCCATATGCGACCGCTGACGGACCAGGCCGCGGCTGGGCCGAAGTCGGCGGAGCTGGCAGTCGCGGCTCCGGTGGCCAAGGCGCCGAGCAAGCTGATGCTGGTGGCGCTGGTCGTGATCGGTGTCGGGCTAGGGCTCGGCACGTCGCTGGCGCTGACCCCGAAGCCGGCCGATGCGGGCATCGACGTGTCGGCGGCTGCCAAGGCAGTGATCGCCGCGACGCGCAAGCAGGCGACCGCGGAAGGCAAGGTGCTGATGGAGCTCGAGGCGTCGCGTAAGCAGATCGCCGAGCTGCAGAAGTCGGTGGCCGATTCGGCCGCGACGCAGAAGACGCTCGGCGAGCAGCTCGCGGTGATGAAGTCGGACTCGGAGCGTATGCGCGGCGAACTCGAGGCCCTCAAGTCGGCCGACACGAAGGGTCCCAGGCGGCCTGGCACCGGCACGCCGGGCGGCGTCCCGAACATCAACGGCAGCATCTTCAACAAGTAGTTCGCGGTATCGCCTTCGGCTGCCGTTGCCGAATCGAGCGACTTCACGGCCGCCGCCCTCCGAATTCAACCGCCTATCGTAGCGGCCGATTGCTCGGCCGAGCGTGGGCAACGGGAATTTCTGGTTGCTCTCGCCTCGCCACGGCTTCGCCTGCTCGGCGAAATCCGCTGGTACGGGGTGGCGGTCGAACGGTCGAGATACTTTGAGTTCAAAAGAAAAGGCGCGGTGTTATGAGCACCGCGCCTTTCGCTTTTCAAGCCGACTTCAATCAGAGGCGCTGGCCGTCCGTGTCGAGGAGGACAAGGCCGCCGCTGCCGAAGACCTTCTCATCGGCGAGCTTCTGGAGCTCGTCGCGGATGGTCTTGCCCTCGGCGTCTTTGGCGGGCTTGGTCAGGTCGCCGACCACCAGGACCACGACTTCGCCGGGTGCCAGGTGGGCCTTCGCGGCGGTCTGGATGGCGGCGAGGTCGACCGCCTTCAGGTGGTCCTGATAGGTCGCAAACCAGGTGAAGGGCAGGCCGAAGAAGTTGATAGCGCGCAGCTCGTCGAGGGCGTCGCTCGCCTGGGCGAAGCGGGCGGGCAACGCGAGGAGGGCGCCGTCGCGCTCACGCAGGAGCTCTTCCGGGATCGCGAGGGTGTCGCGCATCTTATTGATTTCGGAAGAGATTTCGCGCAGCGACAGGGCGGTGGTCGACGACTCGACCGAGGCGCTGATGCTGAGCTGGCTGCCGCCCTTCCTGTACGAGAAGCGACCCGAGCTGCCGTACGCGTAGCCCTTGGCCTCTCTCAGGTTCATGTTGACGCGGCTGGCGAAGCCACCGCCGAAGATCTGCGCCATCAGGTGGGTGGCCTCGTAGTCCTCCGCGGTGCGCATCGGGCCGGGGTCGGCGACGATCACCATCGACTGCACGGCACCATCGATCTGCACCGCGAACAGGGTGCCTGACGCCTTGGGTGCGGCGGCGATCGCCTTCGAGACGGGCGCCTTGCCCGTCCACTTCGCGAGCCGCTGGTTTAGCGCTGCGCTCAAGCTCTCACGGGTGACCTTGCCCGCCACCCAGAGGCGGGCGCCGTCGGGGCGCAGCTGCGCGACCCAGGCCTTGCAGTCGGCGAGCTTCATCGCGTCGAGGTGCTTGTCGGTCTGCACCGGGCCGTAGGGATGACCCTCGCCCCAGACGAGTGAGCCGAAGAGCCGGCTCGAGACACCATTGGCGGTGCCGCGGCTCTGTGTGAGCGAGGCCTTGCGGTCGGCGATGATGCGGTCGAAGTCGGACTTGCGCATGCCCGGCGACGTGAGCAGCTCGGCCAGCAGGTCGAGTCCGGGATCGAGTTCGCTGACCAAGGACTCGAGCTTCACGACCGAGGTCTCGAGGCCAGCCGGCGAGTAGAGTGAGACGGCGTGGTCGGCCAGCGCTTCGGACCAGTGCACCTTGTCGAGGCGCTCGGTGCCCTCCGAGTAGAGGTCGAAGCAGACCGACGCGAGGCCGACCTTGTCGGGCGGGTCGTTGGCGATGCCGACATCGAACTCGAACGTCATCGTCACGGTCGGCAGCGTGTCGGTCGTCAGGAGGTAGACCTGCAGGCCGTTGTCGAGCGTGAACGTCTCCGGCACCGGCACCTTCAGCTCGGCAATGGCCGTCGGGGTCGGACGCTTGCTTCGGTCGAAGCTCTCCGAGGAACCATCGGGTGCGACGGCGTCAGCGTTCGACGGAAGCGCGTCGGCGTTCGACGGAAGCGCATCGGCGTTCGACGGCGTGCTGGCCGCGTCCGGAGCGGTTGCCGCGGCGTCGACAGTGCTGACAGCGCCGACATGGTGCGGCTCGGGTGCCGCGGGCTTCTTGCCGCAGGCGCCGAGCAGCAAGGCGCCGACGGTGCCGAACACGAAGATGCGATGGCTGTTGGTCATGCGGGTCCGCCCAGGAACGTCGGAGATGGAGGTCGGGGTCGTGAGGTGCTTCATCGTGGACCCTCCGGCCTGGTCGGTTGCGATGCGGCTGGCTCGGCCTTGGCAGGCACGGTGATGACCTCGCTGTAGGGCTTGGCGAGCCAGGTCTTGGCGGTTGCGAGCACGCTCTCGGGCGTGACCGCGCGGAACTTCGCGAGGTAGGCGGTCGCGTAGCCCGGGTCACCCGCGAACTGGTTGAAGTACTGGAGCTGGTCGGCGCGTGCGGCGAGGTCTTCCAGGCCCCACACGAACGTCGACTCGGTGCCGATGACAACGCGCCGCAGCTCGGCCGCGCTGATCGGCTCACGCTGCAGGCGCGCGAGCTCCTCGTCGACGATGGCGAGCACCTTCTTCTTGTCGGCACCCGGCTTCAAGGAAGCCGTCACGACGATCTCGCCACTCAGGGTGCGGTCATCGAAGTACGCAGAGACCCCGACGCAGAGCGGCTCCTCGATCACGAGTCGCTTCGACAGGCGGCCCCAGCTATCCGCGCCGAGCACACCGAGCAGCACTTCGAGCGGATAGCTGTCGTCGGAGAGCGCCTTGGGCCCAATCCACGTGCGCTGGATCTGCTCGAGCTTCGCGAAGCCGTCGGGCACCTCGGCCTTCTTCGACTCGCTCAGGACCGGAGTCGCGACCTCGTTGCGCGCCGGCTTCGGACCCGCTGGCAGGCCGCCGAACCACTTCTCGATGAGCACCTTCATCGCCGCTGTCTCGAAGTCGCCCGCGACGACCAGGGTCGCGTTGCTCGGCACATACCAGTTCTTGAAGAAGCCCTGGACGTCCGCGAGGCTCGCGTTCACGAGGTCCTCGTGGCGGCCGATGGTGAGGTAGCGATACGGGTGGCCTTCGGGATAGAGGGCCGTGGCGACCTCGAAGCGGGCCTTGCCGTAGGGCACGTTGTCGTAGCGCTGACGACGCTCGTTGCGCACGACGTCGACCTGGTTGCGAAAGCTCGCCTCGGTCAGCGCGTCGAGCAGGAAGCCCATACGATCACTCTCGAGCCACAGCGCCGTCTCGATCTGGTGGGCAGGCACGGTCTCGAAGTAGTTGGTTCGATTGGCGTTTGTAGTGCCGTTGATGGCGCTCGCGCCGATCTCCTGCAGAATCGGGAAGTGCACGTCGTTGCCGGTGTGCTTGGTGCCCTGGAACATCATGTGTTCGAACAGGTGCGCGAAGCCGCTCTTGCCGACGACCTCGTCGCCGCTGCCGACGTGATACCAGACGTTCACCGCGACGATCGGAGCGGTCGTGTCGTGGCTCAGGATCACCTCGAGGCCATTGGCCAGGGTGTACTTCTCGAACGGGATCTCGACCGAGACCGGCGTCGCGGCGACCGGCGTCGGCGCCGGCTCAGGCGCCGGTTCGGGACGCGGCTGAGGGGGAATGTCGGCCTGCGCGACCGCACCGGCAAAGCCGATCGAGCCGATGACCGCGGCCATCGTCGCGTGACGGATCACGCGAAGACCGCGCACTGGAATCCACCTGGAACGCTGAGACATCGGACCTCCTGCTGCGGATAGCGGCCGGAGATCTCCCACGCGCCGCGGGCCCGTGGCAAGCGGCCGTTACGCCGGCTTCAGGACCAGTGTGCGCGCGCGCTCGGCCCGTTTGAGCGACAGCTCGACGCCGACCGCATCGAGCCCATGCTGGTTGGCGATCGCGAGCATGGTGCCGACCCCGCAGAAAGGATCGACCACGACCCGGCAGGGCGTACGCGCGAGCAGGAAGCGCGCGACCGCGTGGCACGCATCGACGCCCATCGCGCGCGCCCACGGCATCTCGCCCATGCGCGGCAGGACGTCCATCGACGACTGCCCGGGCTCGAGCAGCAGCGCCCGCGAAAAGCACAACAGATGCGCGTAGGCCGGCCGCCCGAAAGTGACCGTGCCGGCCGGTGCACGGCACACGACCTTGTGGAACAGCAGGTGTGAGCCCGCGGCTTCGGCCCCGAGCTGCACCAGGAACGCCTTGTCGATCCAGCGTCCCTCGCGCTTGATGTCGGTCTGGTAGAAGACCGCGACCGCACCCTCTGAGACCTGTCTGCAGACCAGCGCCGAGGTCGCGATGAACCACTCGCGCCAGCCTGCGAAGCCCAGATGCGGCAGCTCGGACACATCCGGCAAGGACGTCACGACGGCGTGCTGCGGCGACAGCTCCGCCTGTTCGAGCCAACCAACCCCGTCCCCTTGATGCACCTGTCGCGCGCTCACGGCCGCACCCTACTGCAATTGAGCTTCGCTGTCCGCTGCGGCCGGGCTTTCGCCAACCCCGCATCCTTGATACGGTCCTGCCGCCCGCGGCTCTGGAGGTCTTCGATGCGTCTCTCTGTCACCTGCCTTTCGCTGGTGCTCCTGTCTCTGCCGGTCGCGGCTTGCGGCGACGACAAGGCCGGCAAGTCTGATACCTCCGACGTGACCCCTGACGTCGCCCCCGACACCGATGAGCCCGACGTCGGACCTGATGCAAACGAGGTCGACGCGGCGCCCGAGGTAGAGGTCATCGACACCAAGCCCGGCCTCGGCATCGACTACACGACGACTGCGGCTGGCGCGACGCCGCGTTGGGAGTCCGCGGCCAGCGACTGGATGGCGATCGGCTGGCCGTCCGACCGCTATCGCGTCGATGGGCACATGAAGCTCACCAACATGCCCGAAAACGTGGCATCGCTGCTCCGCACGTACATGACGTTCGGCGAGGAGGTGCTGAACGGATGGGGCTTGAACGGGGCCGTTTACTTTGAGTTCAAAGGAACCATCGACCCGACCACGCTGCCCGACGCGAAGTCATCGACCGCCGCCGACGCGATGATCCAGATGGTCGACGTGACCCGCACGAGCGCCTCGTATGGCCAGCGTCTGCCGCTCGTCTACGAATTCTACGGCGAGGGCGACGACCCGTTCTACAACGACCACACGCTCGCCATGCGCCCGGTCTACGGCTTCCCGCTTGTCGAAGGTGACACGTACTGCGCGATCGTCACACGCGCCGTCAAAGACAAGGACGGCAACTACCTGCAGCAGGCGCCCGAGCTCGCCGGCGGCTTCGCCAGCGAGAGTTCGCTGGCACCCCTCATCGCGTGGCTCGACGACTCGCCGCTCGCGCGCCGCGACATCGCCGTCGCCACCTGCTTCACGGCCCAGGACGCGACCGGCGAGCTCGACCGGGTCGCACGTTGGATCGACGACATGGACCCGCCCGAGGTCGACACGGTCTTCGAGCCGGGCGTGTGGGGCGAGTTCCACGGCCTCTACACGGCGCCCAACTTCCAGTCGGGCGACAAGCCCTACAACAGCGAAGGCGGCGACATCCAGTTCGCTGCCAGCGGTGACCCGATCGTGCAGGCCGACGAGGAGATTCGTTTCCTCCTCCTGACCCCGACCGACCACGAGATGCCGGCCACCGGCTGGCCCGTGACGCTATACGCGCACGGCACCGGCGGCGACTACGAGAGCTGCCGCGGCGACACGCGCGAGCTGGTCTTGGATGGCATCGCCGTCCTGTGCATCGACCAGCCGCTGCACGGCTCGCGTGGGCCCGGCGGCGCGCTCTTGAGCGAGACCGAGCTGGTCTTGTTCAGCTTCAACTTCGTCAACCCGTACTCGGGTCGCTCGGCCTTCCGACAGGCCGCAATCGACACGATCATGCTGTCGCGCATGATTGAGGCTCATCGCTTCGACCTCGACGCCGGCTCGACCCTGTCGCGCAAGAAGATGTTGCTCGACCCCGAGAAGATCCTCTTCTTCGGTCACTCGCACGGCGGCCTCTCGGGCACGCTCGCGCTCGCGGTCGACTCGCGCCTCAAAGCCGGCGTCATCTCCGGCATGTCGGGCGTCATCATCGAGACGATCTTGCGCCGCAAGGATCCGGCCGACCTCGCCGCGCTCGCCGCCACGCTGCTGCAGGTCGATCAGGAAAACCTCGACTCGTTCCACCCGGCCCTGAACCTCATGCAGATGTTGGTCGATGCGACCGACCCCATCAACTACACCCGCTACTGGATCTCACCCCGCAGCAATGGGCGGCCAAAGAACGTGTTCGTTACGCAGGGCACGGTAGACGCGGCGTCGCCGTCGATCGGCAACGACGCTGCCACCGCGGCCGGTGGCGTACCCCAGGTGCGGCCCATCGCGAAGGCCTCCGAAGCGCACCAGCTCCACGGCCTCGAGCCGCTCGATCTGCCGGTGCAGGGCAACATCGATCTCGGCAATGGCGAGGCGGTCACGGTCGTGATGCGCGCGTGGCAAGGTGGCACCCACTTCGTCGCGTTCGATGCGCCGGACGCGCGCGCGCTGTGGCGCCACTTCCTCTATACGGCAGCGTATGGTGACGGCCTACCCGAGCTCGCCACGGGCGATGTCACGGTCACCCGCCAGGAGCCGGTGTCGGCCGCCGACACTTGCGCCGACGCGCGCGAGATCCCGACCAGCGCTGGCTTCCCGATCCAGGTCCGCGGCAACACCCAGACCGCGACCCCTGACTTCACCAGCGCCGATTGCGGCGAGGACACGGCACCGCTCGGCGCGATCGGGCGCGATGTCTACTATCGCTTCACGGCCCCGGTCGAGGCGACCTATCGCTTCCGCATCGCCTTGCAGCCCGCCATCGACCGTGACCATCCGCGCTTTGGCCCGGACCTCGTGTCGATCCTCCAGGGCTGCGGCCAGACCTGCTTCGCGCGCAAGGCCGATGGCGCCATCGACATCACGCTCGGCATCGATCAGTCGGTCATCGTCGTCGTCGATGGGACGACCTCGGCCGATGTCGGCGCCTTCTCGTTGATCGTCGAACAGCGCTGCCTCGTGCTCGAGTGTGATGAGCGCGAGTGTGGCGCCTACGGCTGCGGCAGCTGCGGCACCTGCCCGAACGACAAGGCGTGCAGCGCCGACGGCAAGTGCGTCGCGCGTGAAGAAGGCGACACCTGCGCCAGCGCCATCGCGGCGACGACGGTCCCGTTCTTGTGGTCGGGCGACACGCGCCCCTACCTCAACGACAACTACTATGCGGCCGGCCAGTGCCCCGACTTCCCATACACGCTCGGCTTCGGCTCGGACGACCTCGTGTTCGCGTTCACGCCGCCAACCAGCGCGACCTACGTCGCGCGCCTTGACGGAGACTACGACACCAACCTGTGGGTCGCCGACAACTGCGCGAGCCCAGGACCGAGCTGCCTCGGCGCCAATCGCACTGGCTTCCGCGACGCGCGCGTGTTGATCTATGGCACCGTGGGCGAGCCGGTCTATGTGTTCGTCGATGGCGCGTCGAACTCCGGCAACTCGGCCGGGCATGCGACCCTGCAGATCGACACGTGTGTTCCCGACTGCACGGGCAAGCCCTGCGGCGACGATGGCTGCGGCGGCGTTTGCGGTACCTGCCCGAACAACGGCAGTTGCCTGACGGTGCCCGGCCATTGCTCGATCGAGAGCGGCTGCCCCTCGACCCGTGAGTGCAAGGTCATCGAGGGCGACCTCTGCGAGACGGCGTTCGTGGTCGCCGCGCTGCCTTATTCGCAAGCCCAGAACACCGCGAACTTCCAGTCGAATTACGGTGTCATCGGTAAGCAGTGCGAGCTGCAGGCGGACGGCTCGGGTACCCAGGACACCTGGGGCTTCAGCGCGGCCGATGCGGCATACTCGTTCACGGCGCCGAAGAAGGGCCTCTATCGCTTCGGCCTCGACACCGGCAACCCGGTCTTCGACGCGAGCCTCTACGTGACCCGCGACTGCAACGACATCGAGGCGAGCTGCATCGGCGCCGATGAGCAGGACCGCAACGAGCGCGTGTGGGTCGACCTCGAGAAGGACGAGACGGTCTACGCGATCGTCGATGGCTGGGTGAACTTCGGCGCGCAGACCGGCAAGTACACGATCAACGTCAACGAGTGCGTGGCCACCTGCCAGAATCGCGAGTGCGGCAGCGACGGCTGCATTGGCAGCTGCGGTGGCTGCGAGGACGGGCTCACCTGCCAAGGCAGCCGCTGCTTGCCGCCGCCGGGCGAGGTCTGCTCGAACGCGCGTGGTGTCGGCCGCCTGCCTTGGACCGAGACGCAGGACACGACCGGCTATGGGGCCGAGCGCGACACCGCATGCGAGGGTGCGCCGACTGGCAACGTGTCGCCCGAGGTGACCTATCGGTTCGAGGCGCCCGATGCGGCGAACTACCGCTTTATCGTAGGGGCCGCGTTTGGCGCTCAGGTCTATTTCGATGGGGGCTGCAACGACAACCGCTGTCTCGCGTCGGGGCAGATCCCGGCCGCCGAAGTGGCCGGCGAGTATCGGGTCGATCGCCAGATGGCCAAGGGCGAGGTGGTGCTCGTCACGATTGACGGCCGCGATGTCGTCACCGCCGATGGTGCCGAGCCTGCGTCGGGCAGCTTCACGTTCAGCGTCGCGCTCGCTTGCGACCCGCAGTGCGATGGCAAGAACTGCGGTGCCGACGGCTGCGGCGGGACCTGTGGCACATGCGGCTATCCGACCGATGTATGTGGCGCAGACCAGTTCTGCTTCGACGCCAACGCGCTGCCGGGCAACACCTGCGCTCAGCCGTTCGTGGTCGGCGCGTTGCCCTTTTCGGGCACGGGCGACACCAGCAAGGACGCGTACGACGACAGCGTGCTCGACGAGGGACAGTGCTCGGGCTACGTCGCCAAGGGCATGGGCTCGGCCGACCACGTCTGGCAGCTCACGGCGAGCGAGGCCGGCCAATATCGTGTGATGGTCACGCCCGAAGGCTGGGATTCGATCGTCTATGTGCTCGCTGATTGCGCCGACCCGGTCGGGACGTGTCTGGGCGCCGATGATGGTCAGCTCGGCGAGACTCTCGACTTGTCGCTCGGCGCGGGTGAGACCGTGTTTATCGTGGTCGACGGCGAAGACAACGTCTTGAATGACGTTGGCGCCTATCGAATCGACGTCAGGAGGAATTTGCCATGAGCGCCATGAAAATCGACATCGGGCTCTCCAGCGAAGCGCGCGCCGCCATCGCCAAGGGGCTCGAGCATGTGCTGGCGGACACCTATTCGCTGTATCTGGTCACGCACAATTTTCACTGGAATGTGACAGGCCCGATGTTCCAGACGCTGCATCTGCTGTTCGAGACCCAGTACAACGAGCTCTGGCTCGCGGTGGATCTGGTGGCGGAGCGCATTCGGCAGATCGGCTACCCCGCGCCCGCGACCAACAGCGCGTTCGCGAAGCTCACCAAGATCCCCGAGCCCGAGGGCGTGCCGGCGGCGACCGACATGATCAAGACGCTGGTCCATGGGCATGAGATCGTTGTGCATACCATCCGCGCGGGGCTGCCGGCGGCCCAGGAAGCCAAGGACGAGTCGACGATCAGCCTCCTCACCGATCGCCTGGTCGCGCACGAGAAGACCGCGTGGATGCTGCGCAGCCTCGTCGGTTGAGCGCCCTCTTGCGCGTGCTGTTGTTGCTGTTCGGCGCCGTGCAGGTGTTCGCGTGTCTACCGCGACCACCCCATATGATGGCGCCGTACTATCGTGTCGACCCGGGCCAGGCCGACGCGCTGGAGGGTAGTTCCTGGCTCGAGGATCCGCTGCCCGGTGATCGTTATGCGGTGGCCGGCGAAGACCTCGTGTGGCGTGACGAGACGTTCATCGGGCCGGCCGACGACCGCACCGGACGCTGCTCTGTCGACACCAAAGGCACGATCACCTTCGTCGCGCCGAAGACCCCGGGCGAGTGGCCATGCCTCCTGCGCGCGTGCCGCGAGACCTGCTGGGTGTCGCGCGTCACGCTGGTGGTGGAACCTCCCGGAGCCAAGCACTGAGGCGAGCTACTCGAGCGTCAGCACGAAGCGGTCGCGGGTCGCATCGTAGGCGCCCGCGACGAGGGTCAGGCGGTCGCCGAGCAACAGCGTCAGCGCGGGTCTGTCCTCGCGCTCGATCGTCAGCGCCGAGGCATCAGTGCTGAGCTGGGGTCGGGTGCCGAGGTCGCGCGCATAGATCTTGAGCTCGAGCGGAGGGTCGTCGAGCACGACGTAGGCTCTGTCGGGTGCCAACCCGACGAGCGTGCCGAGGCGCCGCGGGCGGGCTTCGACGGGCAGCGCGAGGTCGGCGCCGAGCATGTCGGCGATGACGAACTGATTGGCCGCTTTGGTGAGCTGGTGCTGGACATCCTTGGCGCGGTTGGCTGCCACGATCACCGCGGTGCGTGTCGTCTCGTCGCTTGCTTCGTCGACCGCGGGCGAGAGGCCCATGATCTCGAGCGCCTCCTTGTGCGTGAAGATGCCGACGACCTCGCGCATCGGCGAGGTGAAGCGCGCGTAGCACGGTGCCCCGACGCCATAGTGGAGGCCCGGCTCGGCGGTGAACATCGCTGCCTGATTCAGCAGCAACGCCTGCCGCTGCAGCGCGAGCACCACCCCGCGTAGAGCCAGCGGCAGGTTCGCGATGCGCTCGAGCCAGTGGGCCAGCGACTCATTCGCGGACGACCACGCGAGGAGAGGCTCGCGGTGCGCCGAAGCGATCGACTTCGTCATGCGCGCGAACGACTTCAGCGTACCGGGCAAGGGCGCTGGATGCACCCGGAAGACCGCCTGCAGCGCGGGGTTCGTGGCATCGGCCGGATCGGCAGGAGTCGCGGCTGATGCCACATGTCGCGCCAGGAGACGCGCGCCTTCGACGTTGACCAGCAGGGATATCTGTTCGTTGCAGCGGTCGGTCTCATAACGACGGGCCTCGAAGGCGACGAACCCGTCGGTCGGCGTGACGCCGACATCGACCTCGACGCGCTGATAGCGAACGACCTGTTGTGTTTCGGCGAGCGCAATCCTTTGAGCACCAACGATTCTGAGCGCCAGCAAAGAGTCCTTGAAGTCGCCCTCGGGAAACGGCTCGACGCCCTCCCACATGAGCTGCACGCCGCGGTAAGATAGCTTCTTGCGGCTGCGGATGCGGGCTCGCTCGAGGCTGACGGTCGTGACCTCGCCAGTCGCATCGAGCGCCATGCGAAAGACCAGAGCGCGGCGCGGCACCGCTTCATTGAGACTGACCAGACCCTCCGACAGCGACGGCGGCAACATCGGCACGACCAGCCCCGGCAGGTAGTACGAGGCACCGCGCACGAGGCTCTCGGCGAAGAGAGCCGAACCTGGGCGCACATAGTAGGAGGCGTCGGCGAGCGCGTACCAGACGACGTGCCCGTCCGCGGCTGCTTCGATGAAGAGCGCCTGGTCGAGGTCGCGGCTGTCGTCGTTGTCCATCGTAACGAACGGCAGGTGCTCGAGGTCCCGGAGCTGCGGGTCGTCGAGGCCCGGCGCGGCGAGCCAGGCGGTCGCCCCGGCATGACACGCGGGCGGGTGGTCGACGACGAGGTCGAAGCGCGCGAGCAGGGCTGCCAGCTCACTGCTGGCGCGAGGGGGCGCATTAGCTCCTGGCGACTCGCGCATTTCACGAAGGGCGGAGCGTGCGGGATCGGGCGGCGTGGATACAGGTGCCATCGCGCGCATGCTACCGCCGAAGCGCGCGCCATGATAGGCATAGCGATGGAAGGTGGGATGTGATGAGCCTGAAGCGCCTTGTGAGATTGGCGAGGATCCTCGGTGTCGCTGGGCTGGTTGGCGCGGCGTGCGACGACCCCGGCAACGGCAGCCAGGGCGTCATGCCGGTCGAGACTCGCGATGCGGCTGGCGATGTCGCCGAGACAGTGGGTGAGATTGCCGACGGCACGGTCGCGCCCGAGACGTTCGTGCCCGACATCACCCCCGACACGATCGCGCCCGAGGCCGTCGTTCCCGAGACTGTCACGCCCGAGACGACCACCAGCATCTGCGAGCAGGGGTGCCTGCCGATCAACACCGCGGGTGCTCCGACCGGCGTCGACTTTCGCCAGTTCGGCGCGCAAGCGCGACCCGTCTTGCGTGGTGGCAATGCGCCGACCGGGACGTGGGTGCTCGCCAGCGTCTCGATCTACTCGCAGGGCACGTTCGCCGAGGGGATCTCGGTCACGTTCAGCGACCACGGCGCGACCGCTGGCCGCATCGGCTTCAATGGCGACGCGATCGGCATGGCGCTCGACCTCGACCTCGATGTGACGGTCAGCGCGTTCGGCTCGACCGGCAGCGACAGCGCGCGCAACCCGGTGTCGCTCGGCGGTTGTAACGAGGTCGACGGCGCGCACATGCGCGGCAACTTCGGGGCCTGTGGCGCAGGACTCGAGAGCGAGGAGAGCGCCATCGATTTCGAGCTGACCGCCGCTGCGTTGATCGTCGGCGTCGAGGTCTCGCGCGAAGCGCTCATCGCGTTGTTGCCGGCCGACCAGCAGAACGCCGGCGAGCTGGCGATTATCGGGCCGATGTATCTTGTCGCCACGTTCTCACGCCCGTGAGCTGCGCAATCTGGGTACGTGCCTGGGGTTTCTTCGCGCTGGTCCTGGTCGCATGCGGCGATGACCCGAAGGGCGGTGCCGGTGACATCGACGCGATAGAGATCCTAGCGGAGACGGACGTCAGCGAGGAGGTCGATGCGACCATCGACGTCATCGAAGACACCGCGCCCGATGCCGTCGCCGATACCAACGACGTGGTCGAAGACGTCGTCGATGTCAGCGACACGGGCACGTTCGAAGACGTCAACAACGGCTCGACCGAGCGGCTCGACGACGACCTCGAGCCCTGTGACTACCCGCAGTACTGGCCGTTCTCGCTGCGCTCGGAGAAGGTGCCGCTACGCATCCACTGGCGCGTGCCGCGGGACGAGGCGGCGTCGCGCGAGGCGCTCGAGATCCTCGAGTATGCGTGGACGCTTGAGGTCGATCAGATCGGCTTCGTCGCGCCGCTGCCCGACGAAGGCACGTGCGGCGAAGACGAGGCGCTCGACATCTTTACGTGGCGAAATGCGCCCTATGCCTACGTAAATGTCTGGGCCGAGAATGACGCGACACCCTGGGATGACGGCTATGCCTATATGGTCGTCGACCTCTGGGGCGAGTTCGGTGGCGACGAGATGCCAGCGACATTAGCTCATGAATTCAACCATATGTGCCAGACGGCTCACGACTGGAGCGACACCACGTTCTTGTACGAAGCGACCGCGACCTTCATGGAGGACGAGGTCTATGACGACCACAATAGCTGGTGGTATCTGCTGTTCGACTTCCAGGGAAATCCGGATTGGTCGATCGACCACGATGACGAATACGAGACCTGGTACATGTACGGCGCGACATTGTACCTGCGTTATCTGCGCGACCGCTTCTTCGAGGGGCAACCGCACTTCATGGCCGACCTGTGGCTCGGGCTGCGCTCGCCTTGGGACGACAACGAGCCTGACTACGTCGACAGCCTCAAGGCGTTGCTGGCGCCATTCCAGGTGTCATTCGCCGATACCGTCGTCGAGTTCGCGCGCTGGCGTTGGTACGTCGAAGCACGCGACGATGGGAGGCACCTCGAGGAGGCCGGCGAGCTGCCCGAAGACGCATTGCCCGCGGTCGCCGCGACGATCCAGGCGACCGGTGGCTCGGCGGTCGTGCGGCCGATGATGCTCGGGACCTCGTACATCGACATCGTCTCGTCGGCGGCTGGCACGAAGGAAGTGACCGTGTCGATGACGACGGCGGTGCCCGCAGGTGACGTGCACTGGGTCGTGCAGTTCCTGCCCGGCGTGAGCGATGGCTCCGACGGCGATATGCGTCGGTTGCCGGTCGACGTGCCGCTCACCGACGTCGGCGGGCGCGTCATGCGCACGATTGCCATCACCGCGCTGCCGGGAGTCGACCAGGACATCGACCCTGACGAGCGCACCAATGACCGCTACACGGTCACGATCAAAGTGGAGCCGAAATGAGCGAGCTCGGGGAGCCACCCGAGGGTCCGGTCGGACCCGGTGGCGAGATTCGGGTCGGGCGCTATGCAGGCGCCCTCGACGCGGTGCGCTGGGGCTATCCGACGGGTTGGTTGCACGGCCAGGTGCGGCGCGCGCTCGGGCGCAAGCGCTGGTTCCAGGCCGGCGTGTTCGCGGATGACATGGTCATCGTGATTCGCCTCGTCGACCATGGGCTCACCGGCAGTGGGCTCGTGTGGGTGGCCGAGCTGTCGACCGGGCGCACCTTGTTGGAGCATCGGATCCCAGGGATTCCACTCGCGAATCTCGCGGTCGGTCCGCTCGCCGGACGTGGCGCCGAGGCGCATGTGACGTTGCCGCTGGCGCGCATTCGCCTGGCGCGTGAGGCGACTTCGTCAGCGTGGGAGTTGACCGCGCATGTGCCAGGTCATGCGGTGTCGATCGGTCTCGATACGCGGGTCGCGCCGACTCCGATGTTGTTGGTCGGTGAGCCGAGCCCCGGCAATGGCGTATTGCTGCAGCGCTTCGTCGGGCTCGAGGCGCGCGGCACCGTGCGCTTCCGGAGCGAGGTGAAGTCGCTCGAGAAGGCGGGGGTGCCGGCGGCCGGCTTTCTCGAATACGGCAACGGCTTCTTTCCGCGACCGCTGATGTGGTCAACCGCGATGGTAGTCGGTGACCGCAGTGGTGCCACGCCATGGTCATTTGCGTCGGACCTGCCGACCTTTGGCGAAGAGGGCGAGAGCGCCGTGTGGGACGGTAACCAGCCACGAGCGCTGGGGCCCGCGACTTTGGCGGCATCGGGCGGGCGTGAGCCGTGGACGATCGCGACCGCGAATCGAGGTCTCGGCTTGAGCTTCCAGCCGCGCGCGCTGTGCAGCGAGATCGGTGGCTCGGGCAGCACTGCGATGCGGCACGTGCTGGTCGCCGGCCGCTTCGAAGGCACGGTTCACACCGCGAGCGGCCCAAAGTCGATCGAGGCGCCCGGGCTCTGCGAGGCACGCTCGTTCGGATGAGCTGAGTCGTTACGGCTGCGGTCTGGTGACCTGCCGTTGCGACTCAGTGGAGGTAGTCCTTCGGCGCGTCCTTGTCGGCCCGCTCGCGCAGCGAGAGGTCGAGAAGGATCTGCGCGAGGTGATCGTGCACCGCGTCGATGCGACGACCGACCGACAGCTCGGCGAGGAGACGCAGACGCTCCTCCGGCTTGTCGATGAACGTGCCGGCGACGACGTCGGAGAGCAGCGACGCAGACTTCGCGCCGACGAGCTGCGGCGAGAGCTGCGGCCACAAGGCGGGCAAGCGATTGGCGACCTGGATTACGGCGCTGCGCAGACGCTCCGCCGCGATGCGGTCGTCGTTGCGCTCGACCTCGCGCACACGGCGCGCGCGGATGAGGCGGAACGGTTCGTTCGCGGGCAGCTCTTCGATGAGCTCTATGCGCGAGATGCCGCGCAGCGCGATGTCCCAGCGACCGTCGGCGAGCCGACGCTCACCCGCAACGGCACCGACCGTGAGGATCGGATGGATCGGAGGGCGTTCGTCGTAGTGAGCTTCGTAGCCAGGCTGCAGGGTGCCGAGCGCCATGAGGCGCGGGCTCTGCACGCAGTACTCGGCGAGCGCGCGATAACGCGGCTCGAAGAGATGCAGCGGCATCACTACGCCCGGAAAGAGCACGGTGTTAGGGAGCGGGAAGAGCGGCAGGCGGCCTAGAATGGCTTCCGTCAGCTCGGGGGTCTGTTGCGGGTCGCGATTCATCACGGCCCGCTACATAACCACCCGATTGCTGCCGGTCGAGAAGCAATTCGCTCGCGAGACGGCCGGGGGCGTCGTCGCTCGCTCCTCGGCAACCTATGAGGTTAGCCTCGTCGCGGCTCCTAGCCCGCGACCGTCTCGCTTCGTGAATTCGTGAGCGAAGGCCACGAAGTGGCTGCCCGCGAATTCGGCAACGGCAGCCGCAGGCGGTACGGCGAATTGCTGGTTGCTTTCGCCTCGCCATGGCTTCGACTGCTCGGCGAGTTCGCGGGCGGCCTGACTTCTCCAGGCTTTCGCCCACGAATTAGGCAATGGAGAAAGGCGATACGGCGCACTCGCCCGCGAAGACCGGGTACGCCTTCGGGCTAGGATCAGCCCTTCGCGCTCTTGGCACTCTTCTCGTCCTTGGCGCTCTTGTCGTCCTTGGCCACCTTGGCCACCTTGGACTCCTCGGGCACGAGCTTGGCCGCGGCGTCGTCGTGTCCCTTGGCGCCCTTTGCCGCTGCCGCCTTCTTCCCGCTACCCTCTTTCTTCTCGGCGGCGGGTGCGGGCGGTGCGGCCTTGGCGGCGGCGCCTTCTTTCTTGCTGCTCAGTGTCATGGAGTTCTCCTGCGTGGTGCGACGTGCGTGGTCCGCGCGTGTGGGCGACAAACTCCCGGCGCGCGCGAAGTGATTGCGGGCAAGACCATTCTTGGGACACGCAGAACCTGCGCGCCACCGACCCAGCCGTCGGCATAATACCTATCTTGCGAGCGGAGCCAAGGTCCGAAACACCACTATCTTTCCTGGGCTCAGGTGGCGCGGCCGAAAGCCCGCGCGACGAGCTCGGCCGTGAATCTCGCACGCAGATACCAGGCGCGCGGCCGCACAGCCACCAGCCAGCCATCTTCGGACACGCCCAGGGTGCGGTCGTCGCGGTTCATCGCCTTGGGGCGCAACTGCAGGATAGTGCCTTCATGCCCACGCATCGACTCGAGTTCGCCGAGGCGCACGCGCTGCTGCAGGCGATCGAAGTCGGTGGTGAGGCGGGCGATGTCGTCGGCGCCGGGCTCCCACAGAAACGGCATGCCGAAGCGCCGCTCCGCGAGGCTGCCGACATTGGCGACCACCGGCACGAACAGTACGTGTGCCAGCTTCTTCGCGACGTACGAGTCCGCGTAGCTGAGCGACTCGCGGCCATCGAGGCGCGCGAGGCACACATAGGTCGACTCGGCAGGGCGGCCTTCGGGCGACACCGGGAGCGTCTTGAGCTCGACCGAGAGGGCCGGGAAGTCGGGCTCGGGATCGCTGCCGGCGCTGGCGCCGAGACCGAGCTCGACGAGCTGCCCGACGAAGCCCTTGTGGCCGCGTTGGTCCTTGGGGACGCGGAAGCCGCGTGCGTGCGCGAGCTCGCCGATCGTCATGCCGGCGAGACCGCGTGCGCGCAGCAGCAGCTCGGCCAACGACTCTGGCGGTAGCGGGGGAGGGGTTGCGATCGACGTGGCCTTCGTGGTCCGGTGCAGCGTCGCTTATAGCGCGTTCCGCTGCGACGGGAGTGCCCGAATGGAAAGCTACCGAACCGCGATCGCCGACACCCTAAGCGGCAAGTTCCGCCAGACGATCACCGTCGGGCCGCATGTGTCGGTTTCCGACGAGCCGATCGAGCGCGGCGGTGAAGACAGCGGTCCACGCCCGTTCGAGTTGCTGGCGGCGGGGCTCGCGTCCTGCACCTCGATGACCGTGAAGTCGTACGCCGAGATAAAGCAGATATCCCTCCGACGCGTGCACGTCGAGGTCACCGTCGTGCGCGATACCGAGCGTGTCACGTTCGAAAAGCAGCTACGGCTCGAGGGCAATCTCGATGATGCCGACCGGGACAAGCTGCTCGAGGTGTCCAAACGCTGCCCCGTGCACAAGGCGCTGATGGGCGCCATCACGATCGAATCGCGGTTGGTTTGAGGTCAAAGTAGTTGGCAACGATGATCTGCCTTCGCCGCTCCGTCCGCCTTGGTCGGGCGCCGCTCCTTCCGGTCGCGCGAGCATTGAGGAGAACACGTAGCATCCGGGCGAGCTCCAGGTCGGAGCGGCATCCCGACCGAAGGCGTCCGTCGCTACGTGATCGGCAGGGACGAGGTGAGCCCTAGCCCTTCGCCTCGGCCCAGCTGTGGCCGTGACCGACATCGGCGACCAGCGGGATGCGCAGCTCGAAGCCGGGCGGGTGCTCCATGACGCCCTTGACGACCGCCTCGGTGGCCGCGACGTCGCCGTCGGCGACCTCGAAGACGAGTTCGTCGTGGATCTGCATCAGCATCTTCGCGTCGAGGTTCGCGGCTGAAAAGGCAGCCGGCAGCGGCAGCATCGCAGCCTTGCAGAGGTCGGCGGCGGAGCCCTGGATCGGCGTGTTGCAGGCGATGCGTTTGCCCATCTGGCGCTCCATCGGCGAGTTCGAGCTGAGCTCTGGGATGTAGCGGCGACGGCCGACCATCGTGCTCACGTAGCCGTTCGCAAGCGCCTCCTGGCCGGTCGCGTCGAGCCACTTGCGCACGCCCTCGTAGAGCACGAAGTAGGCGTCGATGTAGCGGCGCGCGTCCTTGCTGTTGATGCCCAGCATCGATGCCAGCGCGGTCGGACCCTGGCCGTAGATCGTCGCGAAGTTGATGGTCTTTCCGATGTTGCGCTGCTCTTTGGTGACCTCGTCGAACGGCACCGAGAAGATCTGGCTGGCGGTCTTGCGATGCACGTCGCGGCCATTGGTGAAGGCCTCGACCAGCTGCGGATCGCCTGTCACGTGCGCCAGGAGCCGTAGCTCGATCTGGCTCCAGTCCGCGACGACGAGCTGCTTGCCGGGCGGCGCGATGAACGCCTCACGGATGCGCTTGCCCTCGGGGGTGTGCACGGGCGTGCGTTGCAGGTCGGGGTCGGTCGAGATGAGCCGGCCGGTGACACCCGTGGTCTGCTGGAAGGTCGCGTGGATGCGGCCGGTGCGGGGATAGACCGAGCGCGCAAGCACCTCGGTGTAGGTGTTGATGAGCTTGGCGAGCTTGCGATGCTCGATGAGCAGCTGAGCGATCTCGTGCTTGGGTGCGAGCGCCTCGAGCACGTCGGCATCGGTCGAATAGCCGGTCTTCGTCTTCTTGATGACCGGCAGCTTCAGGTCCTCGAACAGGATCTCACCGAGCTGCTTGGGCGAGCTGATGTTGAACTCCCTGCCCGCGCTCTTCCAGATGTCCTTCTCGTAGCCGACCAGGCGCGCCGCGAACTCGACGCCAAGCGCCTCGAGGTTCGCCTTGTCGACGAGGATGCCGTCGACCTCCATCTGCGCGAGCACGTAAGAGAGCGGCAGGTCGCGCGCCAAGAGCTGCTCGGTCTGGCCTTCCTGCTCGACCCGCTCGACCAGGATCGGATGCAGCGCGATGAGCGCGTCGGCGAGGTGGCAGGCCCACGATGAGAGCGCCTCTGGCTTGCACTCGGAGAAGCGCAGCAGCTTCTGGCCTGCGCCGATGATCGACTTCGCCGGCTTCACGGTGCGCTGGAGGAACTCCTTCGCGAGCTGGTCGATGCGGTGCGGGATGACCTTCGCGGGGTCGACCAGGAAGCTCGCAAGGCGCGTGTCGAAGCGAGTACCGCGGAGCGCGAAGCCGTCCCGCGTGCAAGCGCGCCAGGCCTCCTTCATGTCGTGGAAGACCTTCTTCTTCGACGCGTCACCGAGCCACGCGATGAGGCCCGCGTGCGTGTCGGCGGTGGCGGTCGGGCCCTTCTTCGCGACGAAGGGCACATAGCGCGCGCGGCCGACGCCGGTCGCCAACGCGAAGCCGACGATGGCCGAGATGGCGGGTGGCTCTTCGTCGTAGACTGGGTAGACCGCGATGGGGTCGGCGCTGTCGAGAAATGCTTTGAGCTCAACGGAATCGACGATGACGCCGTAGTCGGTCGGCTCCTCGCCGTCGGCCAGGGCGCTGCGCTCCTCGTCGCCGAGCAACGAATAGAACTGGAGCTCGACGTAGAGCTTGTTGAGCACGCTCGTGTCGGGCGGCACGATGCGCAGCTCGTTCAGAGTCTTCGGCAGCGCGACGTATTGGTCGATGGTGACGAGCTTCTTCGAGAGAAACGCGTTGGCCTTGTTCTCGGTCAGGGCCTTGAGCTGCCGCCCCTTGATCTTCGACTCGGGCGCCTCGAGCTCGGCGTAGATGCCCTCGAGCGTGCCGTACGTCGCGAGCATCTCGGTTGCCGACTTGTCGCCGATGCCGGCCACGCCGGGCACGTTGTCGACCTTGTCGCCGACCAGCGAGAGGTAGTCGATCATCTGGTCGGGGCGGATGCCCCACTTCTTCTTTGCCAGCTCGGCATCGAACGTGACGTCGCGTAGCGTGTCGATCATCCGGCAGCGGTCGTCGATGAGCTGCGCGAAGTCCTTGTCGGAGCTGATGATCTGGACCTCGTGGCCGGCGTCCTTGGCCATGCGCGTGAGCGTGCCGATGACGTCGTCCGCCTCGACATCGCAGATCTGGAGGATCTCGAAGCCGTTGGCGCGCACGAGGTCCTTCACGATGGGAATCTGGGCCGACAGGTCGCTTGGCATTGCCTCGCGCGTGGCCTTGTAGTCGGCGTACTGCGCGACGCGCACGCTGGTCCCGCCCGGGGCGTCGAAGATGACCGCGCCGAAGGCGGGCAGCTTGCCGGCGAACAGCTTCTTGAACATCAACGCGAAGCCGAAGACGGCGTTGGTGTGCAGGCCAGTCGCCGTCATCAAGCTCTGCGGGAGCGCGAAGAAGGCGCGGTAGACGAGGTTCGATCCATCGATGAGTACGACGCGTTCCATGGCGCGCACCGTACCCGGGCAGGAGCGATGCGACAATTGCCCGCGCAACCATCCGCCAAGGCAATCGCGTCAGAGGGTCACGCGATGCCCGTGCAAAATCGTACGGCGGTTGCAAACCTGCTTGACCTCTCGCGTCGCCGAGCGTTCATTCACAAGCCGTGGACGCCCCAACCCGTAACGCCCGCCCTGCCGATTGGCCCACCCCAGGGCCGATCGACCTCGCTCGTCACGACTTGCCGCACCGCTCGTCGCTCACCGAATGGTGGTACACGAACGCGCACGTCGAGACCCTCGATGGACGTCAGCTCTCATTGTTCGCGGCGTTCTTCCGGGTCGCGGTCGGACGCGACGAGACGACCCTCGAGCCGCAGTACGGCCACGCGCTGACGTGGGCGCTGAGCGACATCGATGGTCGCAAGTACTATCCCGACACGCTGGTCGATAAAGCCTCGCCGCGCATGGGCCTCGAGCGGTTGAACCGCGCGGAGGAAGGCGAAGCGCGTGGTGCGGCACGTGACCCTCGGGTCCGGCGTGCGCTGCGCGAGATGTTGGAGCGTGGCCAGGTTCCATACCCAGATCACGTCTTCGAGGTCGACCCGCACTGCGGTTCGCGCAGGCTCGAGCTGGACTTCGATGGCAATCGCTTCGAGAAGCGCGACGACGGAAGCTATCGCCTGGTGCTGTGGCACAAGCATCACGAGCTGGGCGCCGACCTCATCCTGACCCCACGCAAGGGGCCCGTTCGACACGGTGATGACGGGCTCGTGCGCGGGCCCGACGGCGCCGACATGTTCTACTACTTCATCTCGGACCTGGCGGTCTCGGGCAGCGTGACCTTCAACGGCGCGCAGCTGCCTATTAAGGCCGGCAAGGGGTGGTACGACCACGAGTTCGGCGGCCAGCGCGGCGAGCACATGGACGAGGTCGCGATCGAGCGGGTCGCGTGGAACTGGGCCGCTGCACAGCTCGAGGACGGCAGCGAGCTGACGGCCTACAACATGGTCGACCTCGATACGGGCGACAGCCTCGCCAAGCGCCTGGTGCTGGTCGGGCGCGACGGCTCGCGCACCGAGATCGACGACGCCGAACTCAAGCCGATGAACGAGTGGCGCAGCACCCGCACGTTCAACAGCTATCCGACGCGCTGGTCGCTGTCTTCGGTCAAAGCCGAGCTCGAGCTCGATCTGGTCGCCGCGTTCGACGACCAGGAACTGGTCACGCTCATCTCGAAGCCGGCCTTCTGGGAAGGTCGCGTCAAGGTCGAAGGCACGCGTCGCGGCGAAGCGGTGCGCGGCGTCGGCTATGTCGAGCGCAGCGGGCACCTCGCGGTCGAAGACCTCGAAGGCTTCTTCAAGGCGGTCGGCAAGGAAGTGCGCAAGAGCGTCGCGAAGCTCCTGCCGTACGAGCCCACCTTCGAGAACGTGCGCGACCTCATCGCGAGCGAAGCGCGCAACCACTACATGGAAGGCGTCGACATCCGCCAGTTCGTGAAGACTGGCGTGGCGCCGGTGCGCGAAATAACCGACCGCGGCGGCAAGGGCTGGCGCAGCTACGCGGCGCTCGCGTGCTGCGACGTGGTCGGTGGCGATAGCCGTAAGTACGTGCATTGGTTGGCGATGCCGGAGCTGATGCACGTCGGCTCGCTGATCGTCGACGACGTCCAGGACAAGTCGAATGTGCGCCGCGGTGGGCCTGCCTGCCATGTCGTGCATGGCGAGGCGCTGGCGATCAACGCGGGCACCTCGTGCTATTTCATGGGGCAGCACCTGCTGCAGGGCACCGACGTCTCGAACGTGCAGAAGCTCGAACTCTACGACCTCTACTTCGAGGCGTTGCGCGCCGGCCACGCGGGTCAGGCTGCCGACATCGAGGGGCTCTGGAGCTACCTTCCCAAGGCGGTCGAGACCGGTGACGTCAGCGAACTCGAGTCGCGGGTCGTGGCGATCCATCGCTTGAAGACCGCTGCCCCGGCCGGTGCCCTGGCGCGCATGGGGGCGATGGTCGGTGGCGGCACGCGTGCGCAAATCGAAGGGCTCGGGCGCTACTTCGAGTCGCTCGGCCTGGCGTTCCAGATGGTCGACGACGTGCTGAACCTGCGTGGCTTCGCGGGCGACCTGAAGATGCGCGGCGAGGACCTGGCGCACGGCAAGGTGACGCTGCCGGTTGTGAAGGCGCTCGGGAGGCTCGGCCGTGCCGAGCGTGAGCACTTGACCGAGGCGATCATCGCGAAGCCGCAAGACCAGTCCGTGATCGACGAGCTGATCGCCATCATCGAGCACACGGGCGGCCTGTCGGCTACCGCGCAGACCGCGCGCGACCTCGTCGAATCCGCATGGATGGCGGTTGATCCGCTGCTCGAGCCGTCGGTCGTCAAGCTGATGCTGCGCTCGTTCGGGTGGTTCGTGCTCGAGCGGCACTACTAGTCCGAAGGGGAATTCGATGAGCCAGCGACCTACCGACGACGATGCCCGCGCGGCGATCAAGACGTTGCTCTCGTACATCGGCGACGACCCGGAGCGCGAAGGCCTCAGGGACACTCCAGCGCGCGTGATTCGGGCGATGGCGGAGCACTACGCGGGCTACCAGCAGGAGCCAGAGACCTATCTGTCGAAGGTCTTCGAAGAGGTCGAGGGCTACGACGAGCTTGTGCTCGTGTCGGATATCGAGATCATGAGCCACTGTGAGCACCACATGGTGCCGTTTGTCGGCAAGGCGCATGTCGCCTACATCCCGACCGGCAGGGTCGTCGGCCTGTCGAAGATCGCGCGCGTCGTCGACATCTACGCCAAGCGCCTGCAGGTCCAGGAGAAGCTGACTGCGCAGATCGCGCGCGCGCTCGATACGTACCTCAAGCCGCTGGGCGTCGCGGTCGTCATCCAGTGCCAGCACTTCTGCATGTGTTATCGCGGCGTGAAGAAGCCGGAGTCGTGGACCACGACCTCGAAGCTGCTCGGCGCGTTCATGGACGAGGCGTCGACGCGCATGGAACTCCTGACGCTGATGGGACTACCGCGAGCCATCGGCGCCGGCCGCTGATTCGCTCGCGATGCACGCGGGGCCGCCGTCGCTCGCCCCTCGGCGGCCTATGAGGCCAGCCTTCGGGGCGGCTCCTAGTCCGCGCGCGCATCGCTTCGCGAATTCGTGAGCGAAGGCAGGACGTCAGGCTGCCCGCGAATTATACGGGACAAGGTCCTAATTTAACACGTCTATTTGATGGTCGCGCGCCAGGCTTTGTAGGCCTCACTGGCGACGAGTTCGGCGCCGTTGTCGAGCTGGGCGGCGCCCTCGTCGGTGATCGGCACGCTGAACTTGTCGTTCAGCATCCTGAGCGCTTCGGTGGCGCAGGCGTAGTTCTTCAGCGCGAGGCAGACCGAGGACTTGGTGTCCCAGGCGTCCTGCAGGTCGGGCTCGCGCTGGATGGCCTTGTCGATGTGGAGCATCGCCTGGTCGAGGGCGGCCGCCTGGAGGTAGGCGAGCGCATGCATCACGTCGAGGTAGGGATCGTTGACGCGCTTGTCGAGGCGGTCGAGCGAGGTGTGCAGGCGGTCGAACTGCTTGCGCATGAAGAAGCCGTCGATCGACACGAGGTCGAGCGCGGGGTCACCGGGGAAGGCCTTCTCGAAGCGCTCGATGGCGCCGAGATAGCGGGCCTCATCGCTGCCGGGGTCGAGGCCAATCTCGAGCAGCATGATCGACTTGTCGTTGCGCAAGGCTGGCGGCAGGTCCTTGATGAGGGCGAGCGCGCCTTCGAAGTCACCGGCGCGCTGCTTTTCGGCGATCTTCACCATGGTGCTGCCGTCGCCCATGTTGCCGTCGTCGATCGCCGTTTGCGCGCTGCCGAGGAGGCGTGAGAGGGTCCGGCTGAGCGGCTCGCCGGTGAGGTAGTAGGTCGTGTCGACGGCGAGCACGCCCTCGGGAAAGCGACCGAGCTCGAACTCGGCGTAGTTGAGACCGCCCCCGCTGATCATGCGAATGATGGGGTGCCATGTGCCGGCATCCTCGCGCACGCCGAGGTACTTGAAGGTCGCGGGTCCGTTCCAGGCGAGGCTCTGGCATTGCCCGTCCCACAAGCGCTCGGCCGTCAGAGCCGCGAGGATCCCGTCCTTCACCGCGCTGTCGGCCTGCGCATTCTGCACCGCGCGCGCGGCCGTGACCTGCGCGTTCCAGAGCGGCGCGAGCTCGGCTGAGTGACAGTTCGCGAGCAGCGTCGCAAAGCGCTTGCCCATGGCCTCGGACTCGTCCTTGGTGGCCGCTGCGAACGTCGCTGGCGGGGCTGGTTCGGACTTGCAGGCCGCGCTCGAGAGCACCGCGAGGATGAGCAGGGCGGCGCGCGAGGTGAGGTTCATCGAAGAGGTCTCCGTCGTGGCTCGGTCGGGCGCCTTGAAGGCTGCCGCGGATGCGCTGGTCTTGGCGCGCCCCGGGATGCTACTGCAAGCGGCGTGGCAAGTCGCGGCATGGGAGGGGGCATGGATGATCTGACGGCCTTGGCGCGGGCGCCGGCATGGCCGCTCGAACGGACCCTGGCGTTGCCGGGGCGATGCAAGGGATCGCTCTTGAAGCAGTGGGGCGAGCATGTGCGGCGACGCTTCGGTGAGGACGCAGCCGACGCGCTGCGGGCCGAGCTCGGCGTGAGCATTCGCGACCTGCCCGATGCGCCCGACGCGGACAAGTGGTTCCCGGTCGCATGGCAGCTCGCGCTGACGCGGCGCATCGCGGACCGTCACCTCGGCGGCGACATGCTGCGACTCGAGCCAATGCTGCGTGAAGACGCGCGCAGGCAACCGACCCGCCTCGTCGAGCGGTTGGCCCGAATCGCCCTGACGCCTCGCCGCATCATCGGGGCGACCGACAAGATCCAGGCGGCCCTGTTCGATCTCGGCAAGGCCGAGGCCCGTGTCGAGAAGACGCGCGCGACGATCCGCTGGACGGGCGCTGCCTACTTCGGCGACCCGACCTGGCGCATCGCACAGCTCTTCGCGGTGCGCGCGATGTTCGATGCGCTGCACGCCAGGGAACCGAAGTGTTCCGGGCTCGAGACCTCTCCCGACGGGTTCGAGCTGTTCATCGAGTTCTGAACCGCTCAAAAAGAAGCGGCCCCGGGTTGTTCACCCGAGGCCGCTTGGAGTGCGCGAACGCTAGCTCACTTGAAGCTGAGCAGCTCGACGTCGAACACCAGCATGCCCTGCGGAGCGCCGCCGCCGGCACCCTTGTAAGCGAGCTCCTCGGGGATCCAGAAGCGGACCTTCGAGCCGACTTCCATGAGCTGCACACCCTCGGTCCAGCCGGGGATGACGCCCTTCAACGGGAACGACGTCGGCTCGCCACGGGCGACCGAGCTGTCGAACATCTTGCCGTCGGTGGTCCAGCCCGAGTAGTGCACGGTCACGTTCGAGTCGACCGTCGGCTTGGGGCCGCCCTTGCCGGGCTGGATCACCTTGTAGGCGAGGCCCGAGGCGGTCTTGGTCGCGTCGGCGGGGGCGGCGGCGACATCGGCCGGGGTCTCCGGCGGCTTGACGACATCGACGAGCTCGACGTCGAACACGAGCATGCCGGCCGGGCGGCCGGGGCGGTCGTTGTAGGCGAGCTCCTTCGGGATCCAGAAGCGGAAGCGATCGCCCTGCTTCATGAGCTGAACGCCTTCGGTCCAGCCGGCGATGACGCCCTTGAGCGGGAAGGTGATCGGCTGCTCGGGCGGGATCTGCTTGTCGAAGTTCTTCCCGTCGGTGGTCCAGCCCACGTAGAAGACCTTGACCGTGTCGTCCGCGGTCGGCTTCTCGGTGCCGGTGCCTTCCTTCAGGAGCTTGTAAGCGAGACCGCTCGGGGTCTTCTGGGCGTCGGCCGGCGGTGCGGCGACATCCACCGGCGCCTGCTCGACCAGGCCCTCCTTGGGCGGCGGAGCGACATCCGGAGCGGCCGCCTGGGCGGTGTCAGCGGCGGGCTGCGGCGTGGCGGCGTCGGCCTCGGCGGGCTTGGTCGTCTCGGCCGCTGCGTCGGGCGCGGGCGGGGGATCGGTCTTCTTGCCGCCGCAAGCGGCCATTACGATAGTTGCGAAGAGGGGGATCGAGCGCTTCATATCTGCTCCAGAGCTACGCGAGGCGTCGCGCGGCGACGGTCTATATACATGTCGTCGCGGGATATCAATTCGTACGTGCCGGCTCGCCACGCTTCGCTGCTCGCTAGCCAGCGAATTCTCCTGCTCTGGGGTGGCGCCGAACGTGTACCTGGGCTCGGCGCTACTCGATCCCGAGCAGCTCCACATCGAAGACCAGCATGCCCTTGGGGCGACCGGGCGCGCCCTTGTAGGCGAGATTCTCGGGGATCCAGAAGCGCATGCTGGAGCCGACCTGCATCAGCTCGAGCCCCTCGGAAAAACCTGGAATTACGGCATTGACCGGGAACGTGGCGGGCTCGCCTCGCACGCGCGAGCTGTCGAACATGTCACCATCGGTGGTCCAGCCGGAGTAGTGCACGCGCACCTTGTTGGCGCGGCTCGGGCTCGGACCTTTGCCCGGGCGCAAGACCTTGTACGTGAGCCCTGACGGGGTGCGACGCGCATCCTGCGGCGGCTCAGCAACATCAGCGGGTACTTCCGGGGTCTCCACCTTGACCTCCGGTGGCGCTTTCGCAGCGGCCACCGCGACCAGCTCGACATCGTAGGTGAGCGCGCCCGGGGGCATGCCCGAAGCCCCGGCCAACACGAGCGCCTGCGGGATCCAGAAGCGGAAGCGCTCGCCCGGACGCATCAGCTGGATCCCTTCGACGAGGCCCGGAACCAGGGTCCGCAGCACGGCCTGGCTCGGCTCGGCCGGTCGCAGCCGATCGTCGAACGGCCTGCCGGATGTGGTCCAGCCGACGTAGTAGACGGTGACGATGTCACTCCGGGTCGGCGGGGTGGCGCTCGTGTAGCTGCGCAGGAGAGGCTTGTAGACCAGGCCGGATGCGGTCGTGATGGCATCGCTCGGCGGCGTGGTGACGTCCGGCGGCGCGACGATTCCCATCGTCGTGGCGTTGTTCGCGGGCACGATCTCGCTTGGCGTGCTCGGCACCGGCGTTCTCGGCACCGGGGCGTCCGCGACGTAGTCGTGCGCGCTGGCGCAAGCGGATGCAGCTGCGGCGCAGGCCGCGATAATGCACGCGCAACGCGCGCGGTAAGAAGAACTCTGCATGGCCGTGGTCACTCTCGCGCGCGCAATTCGTCGTACGGGCTGCCGTGCACCAGCAGGCCCTGTTCCTTCAGCTCGATGCGGGCGGCGATCCGCAAGAGCTCCTGATCGATGAGCAAGCCGCGCGTCGCGGCGATGAAGGCCGCGCGCAAGACGGCATTCTTGATGTGACCACCGGCCAGCTCGAACTCGTAGGCGAGGTCTCCCGTATCGATCTTCGGCGCCAGAATCGCGCGATTGGTGAGCATCGATTCCCAGAGGCGCTTGCGCTCTTCCATTTGTGGCTTCGGAAAGCTCACGCGCATCGCGATTCGACGCCGGAAAGCCTCGTCCAGAGCGGTCGGGAAGTTGGTCGTGAGGATGGCGATGCCGGTGAAATGCTCGACCCGCTGCAGGAGGTAATTCACCTCGAGATTGGCGTAACGATCATTGGCCGACTTGACCTCGGTGCGGCTCGAGAACAACGAGTCCGCCTCGTCGAACAGCAACATCACGCGCGACCGCTCGGCCTCGTCGAAGATGCGCGCGAGGTTCTTCTCGGTCTCGCCGATGTAGCGGTTGATAACCTTCGACAGGTCGATCTGATAGAGGTCGAGGTCGAGTTCCTTCGCGATGATCGACGCGGCCATCGTCTTGCCGGTACCTGGCGGTCCCTCGAACAGCACCGAGATGCCCTGGCCGGTCGCGAAGCGCTTGCCGAGTCCCCAGGTCTCGAACACGAGGGACTTGCTGCGCCAACGCCCGACCAGCTCGCGCATCTGCAGGTCGACATCGGGCGGCACGACCAGATCGGTCCACGCGTAGTCCGCGTGCACGAGGCTCGCGTTCTCGCCGAGGCGATGGCGCGTCTGGTGCTTGATCGCTGCCGATAGCGTCTCGTAGCTGAGCGGCATCTCCGGCGTGAGCTCGATCTGAGCCTGCGCAAGCGCCTCCTGCACGTGCCCAGGTGTCAGCCGGAACGACTGCGCGATGCGCTTGTTGGTGAGGCCCGGAGCCTTGGGTCGCTCACGCGGCAGGTAGTGTTTCCAGAGTGCCACCGACGCATTGAGGTCGGGCATCTGCATGTCGATGACCTTGACCGGGCGCGGCAGGGTCGGGGGCTCGACGCTCGTGTCCTCGGTCGTGATCGTGAACGGGCTGCGGCCCAGCACGCGCAGGATGTTGCGCGACGCCTCGAGCCGCGGCCCCTGGTCCTTCTTCGACGGCACCTCCTCCATGCGCGCCGGCTCGACGAGGCGCGCCCACTGGTCGAGGCACAACATCGCGCTCTGCAGACGCGCCTCACGCAACGCGACCCGCAGGCCATTTTCGAGATAGCCGTATTCCGCGACCAGCGCGACCAGGTCGACGCGCAGGTGCGCAAGCCCAAGCGTGTGCGCAATGGCGCGCGACCAGGTGTGCTTGCCGACGCCTTCGGGTCCGCGCAAGAAGAAGACCGGCAGCGACTCTGGTCGGTCTTTGTGCTCGGCCGTCTGCCGCAGCAACGACTTCAGGGCCGTGTCATCCTTCGGCGCGAGGATCAGCGGTTGCTTGTCGAGGTCGAGCGCGGGTTCCAAGCGCGCGACGCCGCCGAGCTTCTCGTCCAGCCCTGAAAAGCCCTGTATATACCGTACAATACGCGGGTCGGCGACGAGCGGCCGATGGGTGATCGGTACGTGCTCCTTGCGGGTGCCGTCCAGACGCAGGAGCGCGTTCGACAGCAGCGTACCCTCGGGGTCGAGGATCCAACGCAACGACGTCGCCTCGAGCGCCGGTCGCAGCGCGTCGGTCAGCACCTGGAACGTCGCGTACTGCTTCTCGAAGTGGTTTTGCAGATAGGCGAACATACGCGGCATCGTCGGGTCGAAGTCCGACGCGACCGACAGCAGCAGCACCAACATCTCCTCGTCGCTCATCCCGAAGGCGCGCTGCATACGCAGGAGCGGGAGGTCGGGCGAGAGCGCGGCTTGCGCCTTCCGGATCTCGTCGGTGCGCTGGATGTCCGCGATGGCGACGAACTCGAGCGCATGCAAGAGGATATCGGGCTGCACCTGCTCGCGAAGGCGCGCCTCGATCTCGCTCGGCGCGATCGATGCGCCGGGAAAGCGCGCGTCCGGCGGTGGCAGCTTGCCGGCCTGCTGCATGCGGCGCAGGTGGCCTTGCAAGAGGGCGCGCAGGTGGTCGAGCTCGGCTCGGAGGTGGCGGAGCGCGAGCTCATTGGGGCGAAGGCCTTGCATCGCGGGTGACATTGCCAGAACGCGGCGGGTCCGGCCAGCGGCGCGGCCGGGCCGAGACGACCAGCCGGTCCTTTACGGCGAGCGCGGGGTTGGGCTAGAGTCTGCCCCGGTCGGGCCCTCCACACAGCGAGTAAAGTCATGGGAGACAATCGCGACGCCACGCGCGCACCTGGAGCCGCACCGGCCGCAGAGAAGAAGGCACCCGCCGCCGATGCCGGTGGTGGTGGCGCCGTGCCCGAGGGCGCGGCCGCCGATCCGGGCAGCGCCCTGACCGTGCTCGCCGCCTCGTACGGGGCGCAGTTGATCGGCGTTCTGCAAGGCGCTGGCGGTAACGCCGAGGTCGATGCCGAGCTGTCGAGCCTGCAAGAGGGCCAGCAGCTCGCCGCCAAGGCCAAGTCCGACAAGGACGCGGTCGCCGGGATGAACGACGGCGAGAAGGTCGAGAAGTTCGGTGGCAAGAAGAAGGGCGAGGGCGGCGGCGGCGGTGCACCTGCACCGGGAGCCGAGAACGCGCCGCCTCCGGGCGTGCCCGATCCGGGTGCAACGGCGGGCTTCCACGCCTCGCGCGCGGGTGAGCTCGCGAGTCTCGCGGGTCAGCATGCGAGCGTGGCGTCAGCGCTCGGCGCGGCGGCGGCGGTGCCGGGCCTGGCGCCCGAGCTGATCGCCTTCCTGAGCGAAGGTGCCGCCCAGTCGGCAGCCCAGCAGGCCGCGTTGAGCGGCTTGTCGTCCACCTACGCGGCCGTCGGCGCGTCGCTCGCGGGCAGCGAGTTCATCGGTGCCGCGATGCCCAGCGCGGGTGCTGCGGCGCTCTACGACAATCGGGCGATGGCGATCCAGGGTGTGGTGTCGACGCTCGACGCGATGTGCGGCGAGTACGACGCGGCGATGGGGGTCGAGCAGGCCAAGATCGCCGAGTGCGATGCGACCATCGCGGACCTGATGAAGCAGATCTCCGAGGCCGGGGCCAAGAAGGCGCCCGAGGGCGGCGGTGGCGGTGGTGCCGCACCCGCGGCGGCCGAGGCCAAGGCGGCCGCCCCCGGTGGCGCGCCTCCGGGCCAAGAGGCGAAGGCCGCTCCGTCGGGCAAGAGCGACGCGGGCGCCTCGAAGAAGTCGAGCTCCAGCTCGGGCGCTGGCTCGACGGGCAACACGGGCCTCGCTCCGGCGGCGGCGTCACCCCAGGTCGACGGCGCCGAGGCGAAGGCGAGCGGTGGTGGCGGTGGCGGTGAGGATCCGGTCGCGGGCATCACTGCCCAGGTCGAATCGCAGAAGACCAAGAAGACCGGTATCGAGTCGCAGATCACCTCGAACCAGTCGCTCATCTCGGCGATCAAAGCCTATCGCGACCAGATGAACACGCTGCTCGCGGCGTACTCGTCGGGGAGTATTCCCCCAGGTGCCGCCGGCGGCTGAATTCGCTCGCGAGACGCGCGGGGCCGGCGTCGCTCCTCCCTCGGCGGCCTATGAGGCCTGCCTCGGTCGGGCTCCTTGGCCGCGCGCGTCTCGCTTCGCGAATTCGCGTGGTTGGGGCTTCTTGGGGCGCGAAGGGGTCGGCCGTTGCGAAGCTATTGTAGCTCTGGATAGCGGCTGCGCTACGGCCTCGAACGAAACCTTGGCCGCGCGCGTTTCGCTTCGCGAATTC